>ERZ1026858.29-NODE-29-length-73531-cov-50.065151_pt1 | contig 73531 bp, 103 predicted proteins | sample MGYA00380159_ERZ1026858 | MGnify/ENA primary metagenome ERZ1026858 (study PRJEB33269, sample SAMEA4719795) | human gut metagenome | biome: human-associated habitat; feature: organic feature; material: feces | place: Cameroon | collected 2013-10 ...
ACATGCGAGAGTCTTCCCAAGCCTGTGAGGCGGGTTCGACTCCCGTATCTCGCTCAAGTATTGATAATCAGTCACTTACATCGTTTTTCACTATAAAAACATAATCAAAAATTATCATTTTCACCCACAAAATAGGTACAAAAACGTGCATAATGTACGCCAATGTGAGTAGTTTTGTGAGTAATATGTGAGTAAAATTGAGTTGTGAGTAAAAATTGTGAGTAAAATCTGTGAGTAAGTATGAATAGCATCAAGACGTACGTTGAAGGAAAGTCACTGAAGGTTTTCTTCATCATAAGTTATCAAGGAAAGAGATTCCAGGTCTATACCGGAATCACGAGTACGGTCAAGTTCAGCGGGATGATCTTCCCGAAGAGTGTACCGAATGCAAGAGCCAAGACGGCAATGCTGGCAAGGCTGTTTGCGTCCGTAGAGGAATATATCTATATGAATGGAGAGCTTCCGGTAGCAAGGATGAAGGACGAAATTAAGGCTATCATCAACGGAAGGACCGCATCCGTGGAGAAGAACATCCTCTACTACATCGATGAGTTCATCAAGACCAAGGCCAAGGACAGCACCAAGGAAATATTTCTCAGAACAAGGAAGAGGATTGAAGCTTTTGATGAGCATGCCGATTTCGACAGCATCGACAGGGATTGGCTCGAAAGATTCCAGGCGCATGAGCTCCTGAAGGGCCGTATGAGCGGTGGAATAGCCATCGACCTCAGAAATATACGCACGGTATTCAACTGGGCCATAGACAACGAAATTACCACCAAATATCCTTTCCGTAAGTTTTTCATCAAGACGGAGCGTCAGCAGTATCTGTATCTGAGTGCCGAGGAGATGAGGGAGTATCGCGACTTTCCGGTAGAGCCTTTCATGGAGAAGTACCGTGACTTGTTCATGCTCGGATTCTATCTGATTGGCATCAACCTCTCCGACTTGCTCGAACTTCCAGCTGACTGCATCAAGAAAGGGCGCATCCAGTACAAGCGCAACAAGACCGGCAGACTCTACGACATCAAGGTTGAGCCGGAAGCGATGGCGATTATAGAGAAGTACAGAGGTACAGACCACCTTCTGAGAATCCTGGATGACGGAACGAAGGAATCAAGCTTCCGTAGAACACTGGGAGATTACCTGAAGAGAATCGGACCGACAGAAATGAAGAAGAACAAGCGTGGAGCATTGATCAAGAAGGAAATCAAGCCGCTTCACAAGGATATTATATGGTACACTGCCAGAAGAAGCTGGGCCACCATAGCGGCGAGCATTGATATTCCGAAGGAAGTTATCGGCAAGGCTCTAGGGCATAGCGAATGGGACAACGATACAACTTCGCTCTATATTCAGTTCGATAATAAGAAGATAGACGAGGCGAACAGAAAAGTCATCGACTATCTGAACAATGGTTAACAATGAAAATCCCCACGCCATCGGCAAATGACGTGGGGAAAGTTGTTTTATGACAAATATTTCAATCCTACAATAGAATTAATGCTGATTGCGGAATTTCTTGTATTCGATGTTTGCTTGGCGGATTTTGTTTTCTATATCAGCAATCGCTTCCTCGTGAGTCTTTATTTGTTCTAGAAAACCTCCTGTAGTCAGCTTTTTCTTGCATAAGAGAACCTTTGCCTCCTCCAGGCAATATCTTTCCTCCCATAAATCCCTACATAATTGGACTATTTTGAAGTATTTTCCATTCACATCAATCCAATGATTGTATTTTTCTTGCTCCGCAATCACCTCATTCTGCAACTCCTTTACCTTACCTTTTGCCTCCTTCAGCTTTTTCTTTGTCTCTATCAGCTCCTTCTTCAGCTTCTCGTTGCAGCGGAGGATGTAGCAGCCTTCGGCAGCAAGGAGAGTTATGAAGAAGCAATCAGCAAACATGTCCCAGATTCCAAGAAAGGCTTCCACAATACAGAAGCATAGCCCGATGACAATGCACACGACAAAGATGTCGATTCGGTCGAAAATCATTTTTAATCTTTCTTTCATACGCTACAAATCGTTTTTATAATTATTGGTTACAATCCAGGAGCTCATTACAATATTGAATATCAGCAAAAGAATAATGATGGCCCAGTACTGCCCGTCGGTAAGCTCGATGGTAAGGTAATCAAAATCCTCGAAGTTCTTTCTATGCCATTCCTTTTCTACTATCGGACCGATGTACTCGGCGTACTTTTCGAGATTTACGGGATTGCTCATAAACCAGTCTCTACTCTTAACGCCTACGACCGGGCTATCACACCATGAAAATGCGTTGCACCACTTTACATTCTTGTTTTTATCAATACCGACGCACACGACAAGTTCATTCTTGTTGCCGCCCTGCCAGTATGAGCGCTGCTTTTCAACGATTTCTTCCGGCTTGTTCGTAAAGAACAGGACGAACACCCTAAACTGCTTCCGCTCGCCATAGTATCCGTTCAGCCATCTCATCGCCTTCTCCTGATTCTTCGGGATCTTCAGTCCGAGAACAGGATTTTGGTCGTAAAGAACGATATCCGGATACTCGAACAGTCCAAGCTTGCGTGCCTGCTGATAATCAATATCCTCAAACTTAAAAATAGAACGTGAGGCTTTCACTTTATTCTTGTAATCATGCTCCGAGGATAATGCGTATGAGTTTTCGATGGAGCCATCCCACGCCCATTCCTGAGCATCACCATCCTTAGTGTAGTAATCCCTGTGCATATCAATGAACACGCTAGGGGTTCCAAGAATTTTTCTGACTACATTGAACTCGTTGTCGGTCATAAAGTATTCCTCCTTGTTCCTAGCATCGAAATAAGTCCAACGTTCAGGGTGATTGTCAACATACGAGCAATCATACGTTTCCGTACGTTGATTCTTTCCGCTTCCAACGGTCCTTGTGCATGTGCGGTGTATGTACTCATTCCAGGCATCGTAATGACGGATTCTTGTCACGTAGCTTCCGAGATACTCCGTGTCGGCTGCATTGGACTGCTTGAACACGAACTCCATGAGGATGCCTATGAGGATGGAAGGAACAATGAGTACTGCGTATTCCCACCAGGTGGTCTGCTTCCTGAAGAAAATCAACAGGAAAGCAGCAACCACGAATGGGATTAGGAATATGAATATTTCCATAAGCTGTTATTTCTTGAACAGGTCCACGTCGTTATCCTCTCCAAGCTGCATTATCATCTTTGTCTTGGATGAGGAGATAACCTTGTATTCGATAGGTTTCGTATCGGAGATGAACCATTTTGCCGGATATGTCTTCACGAGCGTCTCGTGCTCACGGATGATATCGAGCATTCTCTCCTGTGATGTCTGAAACTCGGAGCGCTGAATCTCTATGGACTGCATGAGGTCCTTGTAGAGCGAAACGTCGAAGTTAGGATTACTTTCCTTGATCCACTTCATAAGAGAGCCGTCTCCCTTTGAGTATCTGCCCTCGATAAGTTTCGGATAGATGGACTCGAATGCGGACTTGTACTCATCCGTAACCTGTGCCTTCTGCTGAAGAACCTTCCACATCTTGTCGTGAACACCCTCAATCTTGCCACGCTGAGCCTCTGACTGCTGGCGAAGTGAGATTTCCTGGTTGTTGTAATGGAAATAACAACCGATAACTGAACCTGCGGCGAGTACTACTATTGCGAGTACTGATGCCAAAATAATGTTTTTTACACTCATATTATTTAAATATTAAAAATTATCCACTAGAACAGCTCCTTGATTCTTCGGAAGTCCTCTCCATCCGGAACCGGGCAATCCTTCACCCACTCCATGTCCTTCACTTTCCACATAGACAGGTCAATGTCCTTAGGGAGAAGAGCCTTCATGTCTGCAAAGAGGTTGAGACGGAGGGAGCAGTCAGGATTGAAACCATTGTCGTTCCATCTGTATTTCTTATGTCTGAGCATCACATCGTTCATTTCAACGAACTTTACCACATCGAGCTTGCTGTGGAGCGTGAGACAGATTCCGTCGAAGTCATAGCTGCGATTGCGGAGTGTTCTGTAATCAACCCATGCCGTATAGAGGAAAAGTCTTGGTGCAGGAATTCCGAGCGTACGGAATACGTTTCTGATTCCGTGAGCAAGCCACATTGTCTTTCCGTTGCAATCCGGCAGAAGAGGTTCTCCACCAGTGATACTAATCTCATCATAGTCCAATCTGTCAACTACCGGAATCTTCTCGAAGTCGAACTGGTTGTTGCAGCACATTGGGCACTTGTTGTGACACTTTGCAGTCACCAGCAATCTAAGTTTCTTGTTCATAATCTTTTAATATTTTTATGCAAATGCGATTTTCGGTCACATTTCGTTCATATTTCCTACCTTAATTATTCGTAAACTACCGCAACTCTCCTCTCGCACTCTTCTACTGAAAATGCAGCAACGTACGTTCTGAGATTTCCGACCTTTTTATACTCAGTATAGCAGAGTTCCCAGATATACTTGGCCTTGAGACCAGTCTTCAGGGTTGCGTCGATAATGTTCTCGAATGTATAAAACATACCAGTCAGGTTGTTATATAACGTAATCTGTCGATCGTCATTAAAATCAACGCTATCATTGTTAGACGTGAAGTCTTCTACTGATTGAGCATGGTTCTTTTTGAGATTGAACTCATAGTAACTCTTAGCCCTTTCGTACGTGTCTGCCTTCTTGCGAATAAAGCCAGACTTTTCTATATACTTACAAAGCAAATCTTTTGCTATGTCGAAATCAATTTCGGTCATCTCGTCCAAGACGTAATCATTACTGATTCTACAGATAAAGCGCTGCTTCTTGCGTATGATGCGGTCTTTTTGAGAATCGATAACCTTTTGCTCTTGCGAGTTGTGTGATGATCCATCGAGTTCGAAGTACATTCTCCAATACGGAACGAAGAAATCGTAATAGCACCATCTTGTACCAATCTTATAATTTCCCTTCTCTCTTGTGAAGTAGATGTTGGCATCAATTAACATCTGCTCAAATTTGGACTCGGTTTTCGAGTTTTTATTGAGCAACTTGTTCTTTACAGGAGTAAAACTATGTCTTACATACCCTATATTCTTTTTATTAACTTTCATCTTCCCTATATTTACTTATTTAAAATTAATATTTTCCTTTTTAAAAAGGTTATATGAAACAGGCAATAGACCTCCGAGAGAGTGGTTCTCCCCCTTACCCCCATCAGTCATTGAAACGATGAGAGCTTGGTAGGAATATTCCACTCGAAGTTACATGAACCCAGTATAATGAGCCCCTTCGGTCGGATCGGTTGCCAAATCGTACAGCACCTAATCTAAGCAGCTTTCTAGGTACGCCTAGCCCTGCCCGCCTTCTGCCTTCAGTTCCTGCGGTGTCACCATGCACCTCTTGTGACGTGGGTTTAAAGTCTGTGTAGCCGAGTGTATTTAGCCGACAAGCCACCAAGACTACCTGTTCGACCGAAAAAGGAATAGGGTAAAGTGAAAACCCTATCCTTTGTTCGTGTAGCGCTCCGAACTCTGGATAGGGTTTCGTATAGGGAAGTGAATAATCACCGTATACTCAATGTCTGTTGTTTAGTGCGCTACTACTAACAAGCACTGCAAAGATACGACGATTATTCTTACCCTCCAAATGCCTGATTTGTGTCAAAAATTCGCTCATTCAAGTAAAAAGTAAAGACAGAACTCTCGAAAGTACTGATTTGGTTTAATGTTTCGATTAGAGTAAAAACAATGTTTTGTGCTATTCATTAAAGTACAGAATATTTACAATTAACGTAGTTTAAGAAAAATGTGTGATTTTCGTTGCTTTTTCGGTGGTTATCTTAATAAAATAGCCGCCTATCTGCAAGTAGATAAGCGGCTAGTTGTATGAGAACCTGCGATTACAGATGCCCTATATCCTCCTTGGATATCCAGGTCCCGTGACTTGGCTGTTTGTCAAGGGTACAACCGGTAAGGTCCTCCACCCCAAGCTCCTTGCACAGGTTCTCGTCATGAAAGTCAGCGTAGCACCACCACTTTGTCTCTTTGGTGGCGGTATCCTGCAATTCTAGCACGACATGAGGATAAGAATGATGTTCTGTACTTATGACTTTGTACATATAAGTTAAATTCGTTAATTGTTGTTGAAGAAATATTGTTTTCTGAAATAAATCCACTATCTTTGCACATGTCTTCGGAAGACTTTAATCGAACCTTTATGGAATAGAAATAAAAATATACTTCCGTTGACGGTCAATTCTTCGGAATTGTGGATTTAAACGCTCTTGATAGAGCAAATTTCTACTATCGTAGATGTCAGACTGTAATGGTCTGTGGTAGCCCCGGCTTAGGTCGGGGCTTTTTCGTTCTACTGCATCCGTAGAGATTCACTTTAATTGCTTTTTGAGCAAATTAAATATCATGTTTTCCTCTGCTTCGTCGAGGTTGTAACAGGCGTGAGGGAGGATGGTAGTTTTCTTGTTATCTCGATGCAAATAGATTATATTCGCATTCTCATGCCATGGACGTGATTTATAGCATCGCTTCACCATCTCCGAGAACGACGTGTTCTCATTTCTTGCGAAGCTGGAATCCCAGGCGTTCAGGAGTGCAACGACCTGCTTCCAACTTAATTCGCTAAAGTCGATATTTCCATTTTCCTTCACCGTCTTTTCTAATATATTCTCCATATTCTTTTCGCTTCACCGTGATGCGATAGGGCTTAAATTATTACTCGTCAATAATATCACATCCATTGATGTTTATGTATTCAAAAACGCCTTTATTCTTGCGTTCCTCGTTCCACTTTGCAACTTCTAACTTTGTGACAGAATCACGACCAATGAGTTTCGCTGCATACTTTAGAGCCTCATTTTTATTCTTAAACTCTTCTCTGTGATATTTTCCGTCTACATACGAAGTCAATACAGAGCGACAGTTGAAGTATTTGCCTTCTGCGTCGTTTGTAGCATAGACCTCACACATTTCCTCTTCCACTATGAAATACACCTTCATGCCGTCATAGTGTTTTTCGAGGAGCTTATTAAAGTCCGTTGCTCCCCATGCCTCCTCTGCACAAATTTTTAATAGGCCGTCTGATAACTCGCATGTATGGATAAATCCACGAATGTAGTTATCACCGATTACTTCGCCAAGAGCCAGGATGATATTTCCTTCCCAGTTCTCATCTGCTCCTTCCTCCATTACAGGACGCTCTTTGTTCATAAACGCCTTGCAAAGGTTGTTTAACTCCTGAAGGTCCTTCTGGTTGCCTTCAATACGATAGCTTGTTGATGCCCAATTTGCCATAATTCTTATTTTTTAAAAGTTATTAATTGCAGGAGCCGAAGCTCCCTATTTTTGGCTAATCGGGGCCGTTTTTAAAATCCTCCCCTACCCTCACGGGCAAGAGAGGACGAACATTTAAACAAATCTAGTATATGAAAACTAGATGTATATTATTTTCCACCTTTGATGATATCGAATACCCGATGCTCACCATCAGCGGAAAGTCTGTTACCGTCTTCGTCGCATATATGGCCATCTTCGTTGACCCATATCTTCTGGTTGAACATCTTCTCGCACATGCCGAGGACAAGTAGATATTCCTGTGCTTCAATGGAAACATTCTTGCCAGTATTCTCTGCCTGCCTGAAGTTTTCTATGAGCTCCGGGGTAAGGTCAGGCGCCGTATCGTCGTACTCGTCCATCTCCTCGTGGTATTGGAAGTTCAGTGACTCCAATTCATTTACCATAGCGGAGTTCGTGGAAATCTCGCCTGTGAGTGCCTTTATGACCGTCTGCTTTATAAGCTCGGCATACTTTTCCTGGCACTCATTGATGAGTTCTTTTTTATTATCTTCTGCCATATTCGTTATTTAATTGGTTAAACAATAGCAGGAGATGGCTAATGGCCACCTCCAGTTTTAGCTTGGTCCTCATCTAGACCATCATCCAGATCCTTATCGTATACACCGAACAGTCTCAGGGTACTGCTGTCAATCTCCGTCTTACCAACGATGTACCGCTGCGTCATCTGGATATTAGGCTTACCGTTACTAGTATGCCCCATCATGACGGCAATCTGTTCCAATGGTACGCCTTTCTTGGAGAGATTCGTGGCGAACGAACGTCTGCCGGTGTGTGAAGAGATGAAGAGGTACTTCTTTCCGGTCTCTTCCTTACCTGCATGGAACACCTTCGTGTTCTCGTCTATTCCGCAATCACGGCAGATGTCACGAAGGGTTCTGTTGAATGTCATCTCGCTGATTTCTCCAGGAAGAGGCTCAACGCCAGTGCCGCATACCAGAAACGGACGGAGCTTCTTGTGAAGAGGAACCCTTACCTCCGTCTTGGTCTTCTGTGCCACATACACAAGAAAATGCCCGGTATCATCGATGTTCTCAGGAGTTATTCTCTGACAATCGCTGTAGCGTGCTCCACAGAGGCATTCCATGAGGAACATGCGCTGGACATATCTCCTAGTCTGTCCCCTCGGATTGTAATTGATGATTCTATCTATCTCCTCGTCCGAGAGATAGACGGACTGGACAGGAACAGCCTTCGTTCTGAGTATCTTTCCGAACGTAGGGCTGTTTATCTCCTTCGTAGCATCGTTCTCACGTATCACAGCCTTGATGGTGGCGCATACGGTCTTTGCGGAATTGGGAGCATAGTTCTCCTTGATCTTCTCAAAGAGGTCTCGGAGATTGTCGTCAGTGATGTCTTCCCACAATGGCTTGTGCCCCAACAGCTCCTCGAACATTCTCACGACCTTGATGAACTTCGGATTCTTCCAGATATAAGCTCCATAGAAGGTGTTGTGCCTCCATGCATTGTCGTGATAGTTGGCGAACCATCCCTGCTTGATAGCGAGCTTGTACTTCTCCTGCTGAACAGGAGTCAACAGTCGTTCCCAGTCTCTTGTCTTGATTCTTAATTCTTCTGTCATAATTCTAATATTTTGGTTATTAGTGGCAAAGATACTGAAAGTTTATAAAATAAACCATCATCTTTGCCGTTTTTAACGCTAAATTAACTTTCGAGCTCATCGTTTAGCTCGTAGGCAATACTGGCGAGCGACTCGAAGTCCATCTCGAAATCCGTAGAGGACACTCTCTTCGCCACTCTTTTGTAGTTCATTACACGGAGCGTGATAGCCGGGATGGAGGTGTCCTCGTCATTGATTTCAATGAGGACAGCTTCGAAGATTTTGTCGCGGCACATAACTGGATGCTTCAGCTCTTTGCTGAGGATTCTGCGCTCTCTCATTATCTCGCGGATAGTGCATGCAAGCTCCATCTTTGCTGTTGAACGCAACTCGTCAATCTTGTCTTTCAATTCTTTTCTATCCATAATCTTAATATTTTGGTTTGACTTGATGCCCACCGTTTCCCGGCAGGCTTGTTTGGCTTACTGATTCTCTACGATGTGATTGGCAATCTCAGCCTCAATGTGTTCCTTGAACCATCTGCACGCAGCATCAAGCTTCCATCTGAGGTCGTCATCGTGGATATAGCTCGTCATTGTGCGGGCATTCTCGATATCCTGGAGCATCCCACACACTCCATAGTGATACTTCTCGTCCTCATAGAGCTTGTAATCAAGCTTTCGAACTAAAGTACATTCATCATCGGTTACATCGAACGTATCTCCGTCCTCGTCCTTGAGTGATATTCGGTCTCCTGATATATCATCTACGGTGCATATCTTGAAATTCTCGTACCACTTATCGAAATCATCAGGATCTGGATTGTTCCACATAACCTTGTCGCCAAGTGTTACGCTGTTTCCTTTAACGTCCGAGAACTCTCCCTTCCAGTTGATTCCATTGCCCTCGTACTCATCGATAAGACCTAGCCAGTCCTCATCGGTTGCCTTGTCCAGGCTGTCGAGGTCTTCCTTTGGAGTCTTACTGTGTCTGCGGAAGCAGTTTATTGTGTCCAATGTCTCACCTGGGTAATCATTCTCGGATGCGAATCTCTTTACTCTTTCAATATCAGTCATATTCATAAATTTTAATTGGTTAAACATTGCACCCTCCGAAGAGGGCTTTTTAGGCTTCCGTGTAAGCGAGAATCTGTATGTAACGCATCTCGAAATTGACGAAGATGTTAAGATATATGCCATCGTCAGTAAGGAGCGTGGTTCCGTTGTTCTCCTCGGTGATGATCTTCTCTTTCTCTGTGCCCATGAGGTTATTTACCAAATCGTTTGCCACAATGGCCAAGCGAATCTTGTTTGCACTATCTTTTATCCATCTGACATCCATTGCGTTGCCATAGACCTCTGCATGACAAGCGTTCGAATAAATGAAACCGACCGCTTCGTCACATCCGTTATCGGTATACTCGCCATCATCGAACATCTTCTCAAACAGAGACTCGTAATAAAGCTCGTTCTCCAAGTCGAAACCATTCAATTTGGTTACATTTACATCTACTATTTCCATAATAATTCTACTTTAATTGGTTAATACTGGGAGCGTGAAACAATAATGTTCCACGCCTTGTTCGGCTTTACACCGGCAGAGACACGATATATTCCTTCTTCTTCTTTCGTGTTCTGCTCTTCACAGTGAATCCACAAAAATCTCTCAGCCACCCGGCAGCATTGCCGATGAAAGGCTCGTTCACCATAAGGATTGGACGGAGCATCCCGTTCTTCTTCATGTACTGATAGTCGATGAAGTCGAACGGGTCATCCGGATCATCGCATTTCTTCTCCCACACGCTGATATCGAGATAGTCGATGAAGTCTCCCTCTGGCGGGTTATCCATCTCGATGAATCTCTTCGGCGTAAGGAGAATCGTATCCTTAGGCTCGTGTGCCATAAAGAAATTCTCTATAACCTCATTGAACTTGTTCATGTCCATCTGTTTCTGGACGATGCCCTTTCTCTTCATGATGTCAGAAGCTTTGAGCATTTTTGTACCTCTTCTTGCTGTTACCATAATTCAAAATTTTAATTGGTTAGACATAGCTCCCCGTCATTTCTGACGAGGATTTTGGCTAGTGTGCAAGGAATCCTACCGCCTGACCTTTCCCGATAGACCAGCACAGCCTATCTTCCTTCAGGCACTCTGTGCAGTTTCCGGTACAAAGGCGTGTTCCTTCCGGAGCAGACGTTCCACTCTCAAAGATAGGATGCGCCTCCGGGAATCCGTGGCGGTTATCCATCTTGAGACCAAGCCATCCGCTGAATAGAATATGCATGTTCTCGGGAATGACGTTTCCCTCATCGAGATACTCGTTACACACATCGAACATCTTGGTGAACGCCAGGAACTTGGTATCCTTACGCTTGCGAGCAATCTCGCACATCTTGTCAAGATACCATTTGTCCTGTATGTCGCCACCGATGTGGAATCGGAATGCTCTAGGATAGCGGTAGTTGAGGTAGTCATCAATCTCCTTGAAGTATCGTTCGGGATCCTCATGATAGATTGCAGAGTTGATGGCTCTCGTCTTGATAACCTCCTTGTAAATCATATCGTTGCGGAGGTCATAGCAGCTCTTCGAACAGATTGCACAGTTACCGCAATCCATGACCGGAATGAGCGACACGGATGGGATTGCTCCCAATTTTGTGTTGCCATCACTGATCTTGACATGCAAGTCGCTGACGTTCTCTAATGCGTTCTCATAAGCTGCCTGTGCCTTTGACAGACGAGTCTTCATTCCTTCCTTACCTAATGTCCAGTAATTTCTACTCATAATTCTAATTTAATTGGTTAATACTTGGGGAACAAAAAACCGGCGTGTCTCACGACAGACCGGTTTGAACCATTTAAACAAAATCTAGTTATGATAAGGAGTCAGCCGCTGTTAACGACTGACATGTTTGGCTAATCTTCATCTACTTTTACATTGTAGTGAAATCTTACTGTAAGGTAGTCTGTACTCAGAGAGAATGTATAGATTAAAGGCTCTGCCTGGCGTTCGTCGAGATACTGCTTTGTCTCGTAACAATATATGTTGTTTTTGGACTCGCCTGTTAGTCGTTTGACAATCTTTCTGCCCCACTCCGACGTACTACATGGTCGTAACTTCTTGATAGATAGATAGTTTCCGTTATACTCAATCATTGTAGGTACACCACCGATAAATCCCAGGGAGAACTTATTGCTAAGATATTGCGAATCGTCAAAGATGGCGTCTAGAAGTGATTCTTCAACAACATTCTTTCCGTCAACAGGAGCCTTAATATACTTTCTTGTGTCTACATTAATCTCTTTCATAATTCTTAAAATTTGGTTAATATTGTTCCGTGTCGGGTCTCGAACCCGATGTGCGCCTGGTCGCTCACGGATGATAGATGTTAGAGTCTCTTGAGAGCAGCTTCGATGTCTGCGACTTTTTTGTCCTCAATCTTCGATATTTCTTGTAATATCTCGTCCAAGTGAGTAACAAAACTAAGTGCATCTACTACGCGACCAACCTTCACATTAAGGTCACCAGCATGTATGTCGCATATACCAAACTCTTGCAACAAATAGTAAATGGTGCCACTCTTTAGCGCAAGAAGAATGCGTTTAACACAACTTATTTGCACGGTAATAACTCTGAAGGTAATACCACAGCGAGGGATGAAGATTTCTGTCATGTCAAGCTCAATGAGCTTATCGCATATAGCTTTCGCCAGTTCCTCGCACTTTTTTTTCAGTTCTTGAGACTTGTGTGCGTAATCGTCACGTCCAAGTACTTTCCACATTTCTTTTTTCTTCATAATTCTTAATAATTTATTGGTTAATAATGTCAGAGGGATTGCTCCCTCCGTTTTTAGGCTACCACTCTTTGTTGTAAGCAAGTTTTCCTTCGCCAAATTTACGCATTTGGTCTGTAAAATCCTTGAAATTTACTCCTATTGCCCACTGCCCACCATAATGATCGCAGGCTATATAATCCTTGCCATACGACGGACCGCATCTTTTACAAGTGTATATCCACATCTTTAGTTTCCCAACGATAATGGTATATCCATCTTTCAAATCGCTATAAGCTGCACGTAAATTTGCCGTGCGAGTTCCTAAATTAACTTGTGCCATAATTCTCTTTGTTTAATTGGTTATAGTGATAGCCCGGAGGCTATCTTTAGGCTAATGCATTCAGCACTCTGTGAGCGTTGTATGCGACAGGATTGCTGTATTTCGTCTCTGCCGATATTCTGCGCTCACAAATCTCAATGCATCTCTCGTGTGCAATATTCTCGGACAAGGCATCAAACGTATCATGTGTAGCGTCAGAGGGCTTTCCGAAATAAACCCTGTAGCCCACTCGGTAGCACACAATACGCCTGCCCAGTCTGTAGATAACTTTGTTACCCCTCTCTGAAATTGTTATACCCTTTTTCATAATTCTATTTATTTAGTTAATGGTAGGTAGCCAATGGCTACCAATTTTAGGCTCTGTTCCATGCTTCCCACGCCTCGTCCGTATTCTTGGTGATTGCGTTGTTCCACAACCTCTCCTGATGACGGAAAATCTTCTGAAATGCTTTTGGGGTTGTCTTCACGTCTACCCTCTTGCCGAGATAAGGTCTGCTGCAAAGACCCGGAATAAACTCATCATAGTCAACGATACACCTTATCATACCGCTTTCTGTCGGCTTGCAGCTGATAAAGCATCCGTACACTCCAGGATTCTCCTTTCTCATCCACTTAGGATAAGGAAAGTATATACTCCAGGCATCAATGTAGTCACGGAACTTCTTTCTTGTGTCGTGATAAAGTCTTGCTTTCATAATTCTTCAATTTTGGTTCATGGAAGAGGAGCATGCAAGCTCCCCTTGGTTAGGCTGCATCTTTCGGCTGTAAGCCGTGTTCTTTGATAACCTCTTCGATGAGGTCATCAGCATCTTCGTAGTACTCTCCCCAGCAGGAATCAATCTGCTCCCAGTCGTAGTCGTCCTCCGGCTCACGACCTATTTCCGTGAAGACTTTCTTGTAATGGACTTTCTTCTCCAAGACGAATCCCTTGACATCGCCCCACATCCAAAGACCTATACACTTAGTCTCATCCTCAAATAAGTCCAAGGCTCGCTTTCTCCAGTTTTTTGTATTAGTGTCACAATACTTGGAGAAACGCTCCTTGTCGCAGTAGGCATATCCGCTGACATAATCTCCCTGGCAGTAGCCCGTAGAGGACCACTCGTAGAATGCAATATTCTTGCAGTCATGCAGAAGATACGTGAAATCGTCCTCTTCGAGGATATCGCAAAGTTCTTCTCTATAGTCGAATCTCTTCAAGTCGCTCGGACAGAACTCTTCGTGGTAGTACCACTCACCATTGTACAGATTCTCAAGATACCACATGTGCTCGCTCTTGTCATAGCGCATACGGAAGCTATCGACATTTTCGCTATTGATGTAGTCGATAATCTTCTTTTGTGACACATATTTGCAGACAAGCTCTTTCAAAGCATCCTCTGCATTTTTAGCGTCAACTTCGCTGCTGCAACCACGAGACAGATATCTATTGTATCCGTAGCCGGAATAGTCCCAGAAGTAAACTCCCACCAAATCCCATCCTTTGCAAGGGCATTCGGCATCCTCATCCTGGTAAATGGTGATTCTGTAATCACCGATTTCCTTCTTTGCAAATTCGTAACTCATAATTTTAATATCATTTAAATGGTTTAACATAGAATATCCCCATGTTAGGGGATACTTTTAGGCTTCCTCGTAATCTTCCTCCATCATGAAGTGGATTTCTTCGAGACCATTACTGAAATCGTACTTGATGTTGTACGTGCCGAACGCCTCGAAATACCATTCTTCGAGATACTCTCTGTCCTTGTTAGCCTGCTCGCTGTCTTCTGCTGCATCAAGTCTAGCTACCATCTGATGGTAAAGGTCATAGTAATCGCCTCCATCGTAGTCTGATGCCCACCGAATACCTGTGATATGCTCCGGATAATCTTCGTACAAATTAGCAAAATTGCCGATCATGCGTTGATTGTTAAGATGTAGATATTCCTTCATCTCTCTGTTTGCCTTGAAAGTAAACTGCCATGCAAGAGATTGCATATTTTCTCCGAGCATATCAGCAATGTATTCTTCCAGATCATCTGCGTCATCGAAATTATCAAGGCACTCACGATATAGTTTCTCTATAGTCTTGGCAAAACTTTTAACACCGATATAGTCGGCTACCCTTTCAGTAATCTCGCCTTCGCGCATAAAATATTCCACAATATTCTTTTCCATAATTCATCTGTTTATTGGTTCATAATTGTTCCCTCCGAAGAGGGATTTTAGCTGATTAAACTCTCATTGAGTGTGTACGTATCAATTTCGTACTCGTAATCTGTTTCGTCGGTACACTGGGATTGATGGAGGTAACCACGCAAATCCGTAATCTGCTCTTTTGTTGCTCCATCGTCCTTAGCTACCTTACAACATCTTCTGATACTACCTGCTACAACAAGTAATTCACGGCTATCGTATGTATGCCAGTTGTCTGTGCGATAGAGAGCATAAACTTTCTTTGCCATAATTCTGTTATTTTATTGGTTTGTAATGGTTCCCCACATAATAGTGGGGAGTTTTAGCCAAATATGACAGCATTCCAGTGGTCGTTGTAGAACTTCTTGAGCGCAGTAGGCTCACTGGTCGCCTTAATGTCTGTAACCTCTAGCTTACCGGTATCCTTGCACACCTTAGCTACTGAGAATGTGTTGTCATGTGTCCACTTGATAAGATCCACACGCTCTACATCATTCTCTGCTGTTTCTACGATTTCACACTTCAGTAAATCGTCATTCAGAATTTTCTCTAAATCACTCATAATTATAGATTAATTATAGTTACACATTATTTCTGTCTCGCTGATAATTTCAGCACAATACTTGCAGCGATGGCACATTACGTAGCCTTTTGCCAGTAATTTGCTGAACCTCGGGTATGGGCATTTCTCGCCCATGCCAGCTCTCGTAATCTCAATTTTCTTCATATTTCATTTTTTTTGGTTAATAGAAATCCCCACCCGTGGGAGTGAGGATTGGTTTGGCTACGGCAGCTGGCTAGCCTTTGCCGCATTCTCGCAGTTGGTATCCGTTGGGACTCCCTTCCACATCGTTCCAAAATGATCTACGCAAAGAATCCACAAGTCAAGCTTGTCTGAGTAAGAGAAGATAAGATCAGGGAAATTCTCCTGCATCCATTTCTTATCTCCTTCGTCCATATCGGTGAGGAACCACTGAAATATCTCGATTCTGTCCCTTTCTTCTTCATCGCCATTTGTCCACTCTGGATACTCGATGTTTTCAATCACTGATTCGTCATTCTCTACAATCTCGTTACAGAGGATGAACGCACTTTTTAGCCAGTGTACGGCTGTGTAGTAATCCGTTATCATAATTCTAATGTTTAGTTAATAATCGTACTCTCCAAGCGAATGGAGAGATTTTAGGCTAAAAAATGTAGATGGCAGATGTTCTGCCTGTCACGGCGTATAGCTGTCCGCTCTTGCCCTTCAATAACATTCCGTTACAACCGTAGATTCCTGCTGCATACCCGATCTGAGTATAACTCTCAGGAATCTCACTTCTACTGTCTGCGTAGGTTACATCCTTTGCCACACCGCTTGCTACAAGCGATTTCAGCTGCTTACATGAATATCGTTCCATAATTCTACTAATTAAAATGGTTAAACATGGTTTCTGTGCAGATAGACCGCACAGAATGTTGGCTAGAATTTGCGAGGACGCATGCACGATTGCTCAATCTCCTTTGCTTTTCTGTCAACTCGTGCCGTACGTCTGAAATACTCACTCTTGTCGAGCTTCTTTCTCGCACACTCCTCGCTGATAACTGCCTTGTGGCTCGCTACGAGCCTAGCAAGGAACCTTCTGTCTCCGTCTGTCATAATTCTAATTTGATTGGTTAATAATAGAAGCAGGACACAGGATGTGCCCCGCAGTTTTGGCTAGAAGTTGTAACCATACTTCTTCCGAGTTTGACAATCAATGTAGTATACTCTCGCATTAGGATGCTTCTGTAGAATGTCGTCAGCGTTATTATAAACGCTCTCGATAGAATGACACCAGCAATATTTTTTCTCTCCTTTATCTATTGCATAATAGACATAGTAACCGTACCATATAAAGCTGTCCCGATTTCTATTTACGAATTTGATAAAAGAGTAGCAAATGTTTGCTCCCATTATATGCATATTTACATAATCTTCCTTTGACTCGCCCAAAGTCTTGGCGCACATCAGACGTATGCGCTTTTCTCCAGGATAATCAATGTAGAAAGACGTGTAAATGCCCTCATTTGAACCGAACTCAGTAATAGAGAATACGTCAAAAGTCTCTTTCTTGATTTCGGTCATATCATCATCGCTTGGGGAGAAATAATCAAGCTTTGCGCTCTCCTCAAATCCACCCTGCACGATGTATTCACACAATAACTCTCCTAATTTGCGTGGAGAGTAAGGTCTCTCAAGACCTGCAACTTTCTTCTTACTCATAATATATTCTGTTTTGGTTAATAGCAGGCAGCACATTATCGTACTGCCCAGTTCTGGCTAGAGATTGTACACCGGACTTTCTGAAGCACACAGAATCGTAGGACCGGTGAGGATTGAGAACGCACAAGGGTCAAAACTCTCGATTTTCTTCATGCTCTCGATTTTCTTCTGTATCTCAGCCCGTATGGATGACAGACTCAATCTGCCGTCAATAGGCATGACAGAATCCATGCCCACCATTTCAACGATACTGAAATCATTTGTAAATCTCTTACTCACAAGGTCAAACTTGTTAATCTTGTGATAAAATTGTACCCATTTACTCATAATTCTACATTTTTTGGTTTATAGGAGAGGGAGATAAAACTCCCTCAATTTTCAGGCTGAGTACTTCTTGATGAACTCTTTAAGCTCGTTGAAGAGCTCGTCCATCTCCTCTTTGCTGTCTGCGCAGATGAAACGTGGATAACAGGTATCCGTTATTTCTCCTCCCATGCTATTTCTGACACAGGCAAAAGAACTGATATACCCTTCGCCGTTGTCATTTCTCACGCTGATGTCAAGAGTGAGCCTTGATGGATTTTTCAATACTTCTCTCTGAGTCTCCTGCAATTGTGGCAGGATGACAGAGTTCATGTACTCTACATTCTCCTTGTATTCTTCATCTATCATAATCTATAATTTTTGGTGAATAATTGTATGCGTGACAATCGCCACGCACATTTCAGCTCATGCACAATACTGCAATCTCAGAGAAACTCTTGGAGATAGACTCCTTGCTACGGAAATCCCTGTAGCCTCTTGTATTGTTGTTGTGCCACTGGCGTGCAGCTATCTTGATCTTCTCCATCTCATGCATAAGCGCACGCTCAAAATTCTTCTGTGATTTTCTGTCTTGCATAATTCTTCCGTTTAAATGGTTTAACATAGTATGCCCAGGAAAATTCCTGAGCACATTTTTGGCTACTCGTACTTGTTGAGCAGGAAAATCAGAATAATGCCATCGCCATTCAGGAGAGTCTGGCTCTTGTTCTCGTCATTTATTATGTTTTCACATATTCTCTCAAAGAGCGGATACGGGTCTCCGGCAATACTCTTGTAATACAATGCCATGTACGTACCGGGGATGAGAGGATAAGAGTCCTCAGGTTCTCCACCGAATACGTCACACGCCTGTGTATTGATCAGGACACGATGTACAGAGAAATTTCCATCAACTTCCTGTGCGTCCATTCCGCGCAAGAGGTCTATAACCTCATTCTTGCTCAAATCTTGCTTTAATATTCTATCCATATTTCTCTAATAATTTGGTTAATAGAAGAGAGGAGCGGAAACTCCTCTCTGTTTTGGCTACTTTCTGAGACCTACGAACGTTGTAGCTCCCTCTGCCGTGTAACTGCCGTTAAGCTCTGAAATCTCGTTCGCTTGAGCAATAACAGTCTTTCTTAGCATCACGTTTGCTCTGTGACAATTGTACAGAGTAACTGAAACAACTACTAATGCAACACACACTACGGCAAACAATGCCACGAAAATATTCTTCTTCATAATTCTGTAATTTAATTGGTTATATTATCGTACTGCCTGGATTTCTCCAAGCAGAATTTAGCTAAATGTTTCCAAGCACAATTATCGTACTTTCCAAATTTCTCACACTCCAGGCAGGATGAAATTCTCCAAGCGGAGCGTAGATCTCCACAGCTCCCTGAAGAACCATCTGCCAATTATCGTACTTCTCCAGAATATTCCAAGCACAATTCCCCAAAATATTCCAAGCAGAATTACGATAATATTCGTACTTGCCAGCATGATTAATGCCGGCACACTCTGAATAAATCCAAGCACAATTATCGTACTTGCATAAATAATCTGTCTCGCTGTCATAATTCTAATTTTATTGGTAATTGTTCCGTAGCCACATACGACAATTATCGTACTGGCTACGGATTTTTAGGCTAGAACTGCAACGGTAAGTCTTTTTCCATTGTAGCTCATAAATTCTACGTGGCTGTATATTGTCTGTAAGTCTGCAATATACCGCTCCATCATTCTCCTCCCTCTGCAATCTAATGATATCGTACTCATAATTCAAATATTTTGGTTATTGTTCCCTACAAATGTAGGGAGATTAGGCGATTCCGGCAGACCAAGCGAAATTCTCTTCTTCCTCATTCAGTCTGTAGATACTGGAAAGCATACCAAACAGGCGAGGACTGCTGTTGACGAGTTCATCGTAGGCATCCTCTGCACTCTGGTCTGTTACATTAATACGTACAAGCGTCTTTCCTATCTTCTTCAAAATCTGTTCTTTCATAATCTAAAATGTTTAAATGGTTTGTAATTGTAGAGCGGAGATTTCTCCCCGCCCCGATTTAGCCTAAGGACGACACACCTATTTACCCCTTGTTATTTATTGTCTTGATTCTCTGCCGAAAACGTACCACCATTTTAACGGCTGCGGGTCTGTGCCACCCCTGTAACGCTTGAGTTGCGCCCTATTTTCCTTGCAGTGAATAGGGAAACTGCATGAATTTTATAAGTGTTCCCACTGGTATGTAAGTTGTCGCGTTGCCGTAATTTATTTCTATTTTCTTATAAATCCTATATAGGTCGCTCACTCCATCCACCACGATGGAGGGTCGATTTCTCGTGAATTTCACACGAACGCTCTTAAAACGTATAGAATATGAATTATGATTTCTTTCTAAACTCTCATCTCGCTAGATGATACAAATTCCCTAGCCGTCGTGCCGTCTCATCTCATTCGACGCTCACGCCAGGAATTTTTGCGTATCTCTCGGATGGATGTCTCTGAGTAACACGTTACTCTCTCCCATCTCGGTGTGCCTCTCGCACTCTCGATTTACTGAGATACTTCTCTTGAATTTTGGCAATTAGTCCCCTGAGGGAGAATAAATTCTCTCTCTGAGTTAAGCCCACACACCACGACAAGGTTTACCAAATTGTGTGGGGAAAAATAAGGGTACGACGACCCGCACCGCACGGAATTTGTACGGTGTAAATTTCCCACTGGCTAACTACTAGCTAGTCAGTGGGGAAAATGTAGGGGAAAAGATAGGTAGTTTTTCGCTACCTATCTAGTTACTTTACTTTTGCGCTGCTGCAAGTTTTGCCTGTAAATCTGCAATTTGCTTCTGCAAATCTGAGATAGTCTCAGATTTCTTCTTTGCTACCTTGTTACCGCTTGCAAATGCTTGGTGTAATGAGAACAACTTAGAGCCTAAACGCTGCAAGCTATCTATAATTGTGGTCTGCACGTCTTTTCCGTTTGCATCGAACCAAGTGAAGAAGCTAGGTAATTTGTGCTTTTTTGAATATTCAGACACAGCACTTCTTACTACTTCTGTTTGCAAGTTACAGTAATCTGTATCAGAAAGAACGTACTTTGTGGCTAACTTATTGTAGTTAGCACGTGCACTTTCAAGGGCTTTTTTTGCCTCTACTACTTCACTGTTGGTACACTCGCTTAATAGCTTTTTACGGTAACTATTAAGCACCTCTAAACACCGTGAGAGTGTAGCACTACTTTTGCACTCGTTTACATAACTAGCAACCTTTGTGTTGGTGTGCTCGTAACCTCGAGCGACTTTTACGGTCAAATCTTCTTTCATACTTATCTGTTTAAATGATTCTTATTAGATAGTCTTTCTATCTCTTTATTTCTACTGCAAAGATACCACTTTTTTTCGATATAACCAAATATTTTGTAGTGTTTAACCAAATTATAACTACTTAATAGTCAATTAGTTACAAAGTTTTTTAGTTAAATAAATAAGCCGTTTTGTCGTTACTTTTTACTCTATTTGTGTAGTTAGTTTTATATATGTAATTATATGAATTTTAAATGTTAAAAAGTTAACAGGTAACCAGTTGAAAAATATGTAATATATTGTTACGTAAAGAACTTTGTAATAATATTTTGTGTTCCACGGTGCATATTTATGCAATAAAACGGAATTAAAATACGCGATAAATAGTTGATATTCAAAGGGTTACAATAATTTATAAACCATATAAACCAACAAATGTTAAAAAGTGCAAAAACGGCTGTTTCATGATGGTTTATATAGCGTAAACCAACATAATTTGTAAGGTATTTTTATTATAGACCCCACACCCCCTTTTATAGCTATAAATCAGCGTGGTAGTCACCTCATCTAAAAATTTTTTCTTCCGATTTTTCAACCTACTTGTAAGGTTTAATTACTTTTGCTACCGAAAACATATTTATGCATATTCATTCATCTACCTATTTTTAACATTTGACAACATCAACTTCTATATTGGTGAGCAAAACCATAAATGTATATCTAATATTCATTTCATGTATATCCAAAATGTATATTTATACCCTTTATATACTAGTGTTTTAGCGTATATTCAGGATATTTTCCTTATCTTTGTATTGTCGATATTTTATAGTCGACATGTTGTAAGGACGAGCTGACACGTGTTATCCGTCAGAAAGCCCCTGTTTATCGGGGGTAATCCTACACAATAACGGACAATTAATATTATTATTGTACATAAATGGAAAATGGTATTGCTATAGACACATTGCACGCTCAGCTGCTTGACCTTTCGAGACATGACGAGTACGGATTCGAAGAGCTCCGTTGTCAGGACTGGGGCAAGGCGAACTCTGAGAAGTACAACAAGCTGAAGTCTAATTTCATCAGGTCAATGAGACGTCTGGCGAAGAAGGCTCCGGTGAAGTACTATGGTGGTTCGTACTACATGTTCAACGGCAAGATATACGAAGTTGTTCCGAAGATAGTCCTTGAGCAGGCTTACCAGCTGTTGCTCCTCGACCTGGCCATGGCTCCGATGCTAGGCATAAGTACGGTGATGAACAAGTCGTTCATGGAGGTGATAGAGTGCTACAACATACTGAGACCTACCTTCGACATCGTTGCATTCGCCAACGGAGTTGTTGACTTCGGCAGTGGACTGAAGTATCCGAACGTGATGCCGTTCTCTCCCGAGTATCATGTCACATACTATCATCCTTACGACTACAATCCGAAGGCGAAGTGTGACAGATGGATGAACTTCATCAAGGAGGTCCTTCCGGACAGGACGTCAAGGATGATCCTCCAGATGTTCCTCGGCCTCGGTCTCATACAGAGAGGTACTGCATACAATCCGTACGAGGGGAAGGAATCATCGAAGATTGAACTCTGTCTTCTCCTTATAGGTACTGGAGCCAACGGAAAGAGCGTCATCTTCGACGTTGCCTGCAACATATTCGGAAAGGACAGGATAAGCAAGATGGACTACGCAGACCTCACTGCTGACGGTGACGAGGGAATGAGGGGAAGGTATCCTATAAGGAACGCCATCTTCAACTGGTCTTCCGATTCCGACCCGAAGAAGTTCGGAAGGAAGAATACCGGAATGTTCAAGAGACTTGTGAGCGGTGAGCCCGTCCCGATGAGAAAGCTGGGCAGGGATATCCTGGAGGGGAACTCAATCCCCTACCTCATCTTCAACCTCAACGAGCTTCCGTTCCCTGATGATGCTTCGCTCGGATTCATCAGGCGATTACAGTACGTGAGCTTCGATGTGACCATCCCAAAGGAGAGGCAGGACCCGGAGCTGGCTAGCAAGATCATCCGTGAAGAGCTGAGCGGAGTGTTCAACTGGATATTCCGTGGCGCGATGGAGCTGAGGAGCAGGAAGTACAGGTTCCCGGCAGCGGAGGGCAGCAGGAGGCAGTTACTCATCTCTCTTCTAGGAAGCAATCCTATCTATGCCTGGATAAGGGCGTATGATATGAGGTGCAGCCAAGAGGCGAGGGGCGAGATTTCGGAGTGCATGCTTGCCAAGGAGATGTATGAGAGATTCGTCGAGTTCTGCAAGGCCAACGATGTCGAGGAGGAGGATATCCCTACGATTCAGAAGTTCGGGCGTGATATGAGCGACAAGTACGGCTTCTTCAAGAAGAGGTCACAGGGCGGTATGACGTATCAGGTGTACGGCGCGCAGATGATTGACCTGAAGCAGGAACTTCTCATCAATGACGTGAAGAATAAATTGCGTGGTGAGGAGGACATCAAGCAGCCGGAGAGCTTCATTCAGCCTGATGATTAACGGTTATAAAACAGATTTCTATGATAGACAAGGAATATATCAAGGAGATTATCTCCCGTATCACGAAGAAGAAGGCTGACGGGAATATCGTTCCGGCCACCGCTTCGATGAGCGAGATTATGACTGCTGTACGCGAGGATGCCCTGGAGTGCATGAGGACCATGTGTAACGAGAGGGAGATTGCGGTGAACAGAACGTTGAACAGTGTTTCATTCAAGAGCCTATGAGAAGACATCACAATCCGAACAAGGTTCCGCCGTTCAAGCCGGATCCTGAGCATTGGACCAGGAAGGTTCATTCATGGAAGGCGAAGGTCGCTTATGAGACAGAGGATGATGCTTGGGAGTTTCTGAATCAGATTCCGAGGTTGAAGGCACTTGGTTGGCATCCTTACTTATGCAAGGTTTGCTCAAAGTGGCATATTGGTAGGTTACATAATAAATAGTTGAGATATGGAGATTAGAGTTAATATTTTAGGAAAGGTCGCATACAAAGAAAACGAAACTAGGGAGGATGCAGAAAAAGCCGAACTATATCCATTTGGAGAAGGAGTGTATGCGGTAGTGGATGGAGAAAGTTTCGTTGAGTTAAGAGTCGTATCTGGCAAAAAACACAGCGATGAAAAAGGTGATTATTACGCATGCGTAGATAATTACTGGGGGCATGGGAAAATCTCAAACTCTGCAACTATCATAGAGCATGAAGAAAGGTTGAAGGATTATATCGACAAGTGTTTCGGTCGTCTTGAAGCTATTGTTAAAAAAAACAACGATTGTATCAGTAGTGTAAGTGAAGAACTTGATGGCTTTATAAGTAATTCTCAGGATGATTTTTGCTCTATTGAGAAATCTCTTGAAAGAATAGAGAAAGATGGTGTTGGTAGTGGAAAAGGTATCAGCGAGAAGACATTATTGTCTGCTATCGAGATTGTGTCAAAACAGAAATAGTTGAGAATATGAAGAAAAAAGGATATTACGAATACGACCCTGTTATCTATCCAAGAATGTTATGTGTCGCTATTGGCATGAACCAAGAAGATGCTAATAAGTGTTTTGAAGGTAGAAATGGCGAGGTTTTGAAAGTTGATTTTTCTAATTATGACGCAATAACCTACGATATAGTTAGAGAAAAGGCGAATAAGAAGCTTTGTTCATTTATTAATTTTGCAAGCAAGGATTCTATGAAGATGAGGGTTTGTTGCCATGAAGCTTCTCATGCTTGCGATAACATCGAGAATGATATTGGTATGGAACACGGCGGCGAGCCTTCTGCTTACTTGATTGGTTGGATTGCGTCTTGCATCAACAAGGCTCGTTTGGGTATTGGAGATTTTATTGAGATTGAGAATGATGAAACTAATTAGCAAAGAAGAAGTGAAGAAAAACCATAAGGACATTCTTGGTTTGGATTTGTTGTTTGCGGAGAATTTTCCTCCATATAGTAGATTTTTGGAAAAATGTTTAAATACTTAAAATACATCATGTACGTCGGCATCTGTGGCTACGTGCATACAAAAGGAGAATAGCTTATGATTAAGAAAGAAGATATTAAGGTTGGGCTGCAATTTTACATCACACGAAAGGATTGCTTAAAATGCAATTTTGACCCGATAGGTATTCAGGGCGGCAGCACCCCTATTCTGTTCAGTGCCGAGAGAAAGGATGCTGATGTTTATATATGTACATCTGTTAGCACAGATTACAAGTATTTCGCTCGTTTTAGCGATGCGGATATTATGATGTTTGGTACAAAGTTCGATATAGTAGCACCAGTTGCCGATAATCATAAAATAGATATAAATTCCGACATTGAAATGCATGGAAATATTCTCAATAACTTGCATGATACATACATCAAGAAAAATCGTGATTATGGGAATGCTTTTTCCGAAATGTATGATGAGCTTGGTATCAACTACGGCTACGGAAAGATACGAGAGAAAGTGAATCGCATTAAGACATTGAAGGACAATGAGGCGCAAGTTGCTAATGAGCCATTGGAAGATGCTCTTCTTGACTGCGCTAACTATTGTATTTTGACATTGATGGAATATCAAAAACGTAAGGAGCATGGAACAGACTGATTACACTTGCAAGGATTGTTTCTTCTTCAAGAATGGAGTTTGTCATCACCCTACCGTGAATATGTTTACTTCGGAAGAAGATCCTTCTTGTGAGCATTTCGAGTATAAGGAAATAAAAGTTGAACTTTAAAATATTGTTATCATGGCATTACCATTTGGAAAGACTATCAAGACAAGACACTTCACAGTGCTGAAGTTCAGTAAGAGCTTGTCTAAGAAAGAAGTTGCTTCACTCAGAGAGGATATCCCTTCTGAGATCAAGAAGCATTTACAGAGAGGATCGCTGCCTTTCATCAAGATTGCTAACATTGCCGGCACATGGGGAATCGAATACTCCATCGGCACATCAATGTATGCTGCACTCGATGAATGTGTTCCTGTTGCTGTAGGAGACCATTATGAGTTCTCCAAGGATGATGGAAACATCATCGAGGCATTTGCCCAGCTTATGTATGCGGATACATCGTTGCCTGGCGATGCAGAATACACGGCAGGCAAGTTGAAGCTCCGTGACGAATACCTTGCTCGTGAGGCTGCGAGACTGAATGCTGCTGCCGACGAGGGTAAGACAGAAGAGCAGCTTCGCAAGGAGAGCGATGAGGCCGTACAGGAAGTCATCGACCGCGATAAGCACGCCGAGACTATTCTTGAGATGGCAGAGCAGATTAAGAAGGAAGGAGGCAAGGATGAGCGATAAATTGCTTGAGGTCGTTCAAGACCACACTTCCCTAGTACAGGCACTCCAGTTCATTTTGGAGGCCGCAGAGACGAAGAAACTGCCATCATACGGAGTTCTTCCTACGTTTAATGACGATATGCTTGAAGATCAGGTGCGAATTGCGCTTGAACTCATCACCGGAGAGAAGTATCCCTGATTGAATTTACATTTTTTCTTCTAACTTATATATAAAAGCGAGGGGCAGCATCTGTGAAGACACTGCCCCTCTTATTAACCAAAATTTCGAATTATGATTCACAGAAAGAATCTGTAAACATAAGACTGTTTGCAAAGGTAATCTGTTTTGCCGAAATTCTAGCAAAACAAAGTTGCTTTAACACGAATTTAACTATTTCTTCTTCTTTTGGAAGTCTGCTTGGCCATTTTTGAAGATAATGCAGTCCTCACAGCATCTAGGCATCGACAGAGGAATGTAGTAATGGACCACATTGTTTTCCGTATCAATCTCGTCCTGCTTAATCTTAGAATAGTCTGCTATCATAGCTGTCGTCTTTTGCCACTCTGGAGAGCCGAACTTCTGCTTTCGCTGAGCGATAACGAGGTTTCTCAGGATTTCTTCCTTTGAGGTAGCCTTAATAAGCTCCTCCTGTGTAAGTTCGTCGCTATTCTCGTTCTTCTCTTTCTTGCCCTGCACCTCTGCGATTCTCTTCTGAACGGACTCCTGGGCTTCTAGCTTATTCATCTCGTTTTCGAGGAATGATTTCTCCCACACACCTATTCCTTCTCCTTGGAATGCGATGGCCCAGCTGTCACGAACAGACATACCCGAACCACGGAGGCTGGCGTAGATGTAATAGCGAGGGTCTTTCATCTTAAGAGCCTTCGCCTTCTTGTATGTATCGACGGATAACGTGTATCCTTTTGTTTCTTCAATCATAATCTTGATATTTAAAAGTTCAACGTTTGCTGCCTGCGGTGTTCTCTCCATACATTGATAGACTTGCCGTATATCCAATAGTCGAACACTTCTTCCGGCGACAATCCTTCGTCTATCATCCTTCCGCTAGCCTGGATATCCTTGATGGCCTTAATCCAACTATTATAGATATGCGGATATCGTTTGCAGTCGGCGAGTTTCTGCTTATAGTTGTGCATAGGACAGCACAGGCAGCCAATCCTATAGTAGCCCTCGTCGTACAGCTTGCAATGCTTGATACCGAGTGTGTTCAAGAATAGCCATACATCATCATCTGTCCACTCTATGATTGGAGAGATTAAGAGCGATTCGTAGCCTCTGATGCAGCCGATGGTACGCTCATCACTGGCATTGGTGATGTTAATCTCGTGGATGCCCCACCGGGTTGGACGGCCACGCTTCTGGCTGTTCCTCTTGTCTCGGAACTCGTCAAGACCTTCAAGAGAGCCTCTGTACTTATGGTTGGTAATCTCGACCTCACTCCTACCCGAACGCTGTCTGCTTTCTGCGTGACGGATTCCGATGAGGACAACATTGCCTGCGCCGATACCTTCTTTATAGACTCGACAGCACCATCGTATCAGTCTTGTCGGAAGCATGCCTTCCTTACGGGCCTGGTTATAGATGCTGATTTTCGGCTTTATCATATCTACGTCCGGATAGTGCTTGCGGCAGAACTTGATTACTTCTGGTGGATCGACGGACGTAAGCCCCATGTGAGCCTTGAACTTCACGCCTGCAATCTTGGCAATATGATACAGGCACTGGCTATCCTTGCCGGCACTGAACGATAGATAGAAGCCTTCGTTAGGCGAGTATGCCAGCGCAAGCTTCTCCGCCTTTCTCAGCAGCTCTACGGAGTGCTTTATCTTCTTCTGGAATTCTTTAGGGAACTTCGGAAGAACCTTTTCTAAAGTAAAATTTAATTCAGAATTTATCATACTACTTATTTTTTATAAACAAACTCGGCACGGCAAACACAGTTTGGATGTGCGGGGATAACCATCGTGTCAAGCGAATGTACATATCCACATAAATCATCGCAAACAGGGCAAGGAAACGACGATCCTCTGTGAACAAAGTAACCGACAGCTCCACTTTCATGCCCATACTCCTGCTCTGCCTGTCCCCACGCCAAAGCAATCACCTGAGAAGCATTTCTTACGATATTCTGATAGGCGTTCTTGTAGTAACCCTTTCCGTAAGAAGGAACATCGATGTTAATATCCTTTCTCTTCGCTTTGGTGATGACTGATGCGTGATATGGGTCCTTGTAGCCTGTGCGGATGGAAGACAGGAGCTGCTGTTCTGAATATCCCATCAGAGTTCCTGCCTTAATCATTCTCACGATGTCTTCCGCAAAGTTTCCGAGATAGACGGCGTTTCTTTCGGATGTCGTCTTTCCGTAGATGTCGCTTACGAGAAACGATTCGATGTTCTCGCTGTCAATCCCGAGAATCTTGCATGAAGCCTTAGAATAAGCAGAAATGTAGCTGTTGATACTCTCCTCTGCCTCATCAGTAACATTCTTGGCGTAAGAGAGCAGGGCTGACTCGTTTGTGAGCCTGCCCGCGCCTCTGTATCGCTTACTTGCGGCAATTATTTTCTGTGTCGATTTCCAGAGGATATCAGCAACATGGTCCTCGCAGTTTCGGATTGCCTGTAAGCGCTTCCTGCTGTAATCTACAGAACGTTTTAACTCATCCATAGGCTTACTTCTTTACGGTCTTCCAGTTGTTACGGCCCGGCCAGTTGCCGTTCTCATCCCAGTCTGTCCCGCTTTTGTTCGGTCTGCCAGCGCCACGACCAGTACGTACGTTTCCGCTGCCTCCATTCTGAATATTCGCCGTTGCCTTCTGCTCCTCGATGGCATTCTCTGTTTCGTTATCCGCACGCTGCATATCCATAAGGAGGTCCTGCTGGTCCTCTTCCTTCTTCTCGCGCATGATACGGTCGTATTCATCGTTAACTGGGAAGTCTGGGCAACGCTCAGATGCAGTCTGCTTTGAGAGGAAGTTGTTCTGAACAGCTGTCGCTAAGTTTGTAATTATTTCAGATTTATTCTGATGCACATAGATTTCCACCCAAGCGTGAATAGGAAGAACGGTCATAGTGGCCATGCAGTTTTCTTCAATTCCGATACCATACTTTGAGATACGAACAAGTTGATCCAGGAACGGATGCATCTTCTTAGCATCGTTCTCAGCAACCTCGATAGCAGGAGAATAGAGCAGCTTGATGGCAACGCCCGGAAGGTCACCCGACTTCAGCTCCGGTGGCTTTACTGTGAACGAAAGCTCATAGATGAGGTCATACGACTTGTTGAGCTGTGTCGCAAATGCATCTGAAGCGTCTGTTCCGTTAATGAAGTCAGCATCACCATTCGTATCGGTAATCTGAATCATCTTAGCCGATCCGTCTGTATCTCCAACAACGGTAATGTCGTCACCATCGCCCTTCAACTTCATTATAGGGAAGGCGTAAGCCTTGTTGTTCTCGCAGAGATAAGAGAAAGCTTCCTCGTAGTCCTCGATGTTCTTCTGTACAACAGACCAGCATGGTCCGTCATCGTTTCTTACGTATGCAACAGGGATAAATGGAAAGCCGTGAGCTTTCTCTTCAACGCAAGTGTAGTCGTCGATTCCGAATATCTTGGCAATTCTCTTGATAGTCTCCTTAACCCTGCCTTCGTTAACTTGCTTCTTGAAGCGGTAGAATGTCTTGTCATCCCACACCTCTACCCATTCAATCTTTTCATTACCTTCCTCGTCGAAGTCGTAATACTTGCGAGCAAACACAACGAGTTCACCAGTAAGAGGGTCGAACTGAGGATACAAAGTGTCTCCTCTATCGAAAGCCAATGTGCGAGTACCGAATTTCTTGTTTTTATCGAAGAATCCGACTACAGCAGCATCAGCAACCTTCATGTACGAACTTACAGACTCATAGTAACGAATCTCCATATCGTGCATATACCATCCCTTCTTGAACTTGGCAAGGAGATTAATATACGCTTCCTGTTTCTTCATCTCAGGATCACCGGCAAGCTCAAACTGAATATCGTTACCTGTAATGTGGAGAACGTGCTTCGTATGAATAACCTGCTGGAAAGCAAATGCCGTTCTTTGAATCTCCTGGACATACCATTTCCCGTCTTCCGGGTTCTTTCTCCAGATGTCAGGGTAGAGATCCTTGTCGAAGATTTTGTGGGACGTAGGATAGAACTCACGAAGGAAGTCCTTCTGAGTCTTAATCACTCTGTACAATGTATCTTGCGGCATCTGAGGGTCTTCATTATCGGACACCTCGTTCCTGCAATAGCCATCGTGGGTCATGTACCCCTTTGGCGTGAGTTCAAAGAAAGGCTTCTTTACCAGAATCTTTCTGAAATTTGTTACCTTGATAGCATCCATAATCCTTTTACCTTTTTATTTTTCTTTTTTGTTAAACTGAATATCATTACATAGAACCAAGATTCAAAGAAGTCAGGCGAGTGCCCGACATATTTCTTGGCAATCTTCTTAGGTAATAGCTTGAATCCCCTATCATCGCTATTCTCGTCACGTCTGAGCATCTTACGCTCCTTCTGAAGAATCTGTCTGAGAGGAACCTTGTCGAATCCGTTTCCGGAATACTTTCTTTCAAGCAGGGCTGAGTCGATGGAAATCTGCTTCTCTTTTATCATCTTATAGAACAGGAATGCACACTGGGATTTCAAGTCCTTGTAAAGGTATTTGATTCCTTCCTCTTCCTGATGGCTCTGAGCGATAGGTGCTGCCTGGTTGTTGAATGGGACGGCATCCTTGAAAAATCCCTTGAAGTACTGACCGATACCCTGCATATCGTAAGTGAAGTTACATTCCTCAACGCCCCACTCTCTCAGCTTGGCCTCAACTACAGAAACGAGCGTCTTAGGGTCCAGCCTCAGAACAACCAAGTCTTTGCAGTGCCATCCTTCCCAGAGCCACATCACGAAGTTATCGCCGCCGGTGAATGCGATATCGGCAGAAGCTCTGCGCTTTCCGTCTCCTGTTTGTTCTGAGTTGTCGTAGATTTCATCAAGGTCTTCCATCTTGATCATGTCATCGCCGGCAGCTTTCCAGTTCCAGTTAGCTTCCAGGTCTCGCATACGCTGTTCCTCATCCTGCTGGGCAAGGTTGGCGAGATATGAGGCATCGGTAGAGATAAGCTTAATGTTCTCTGATACGTCAGCGCGAACGAATGTTGCCGACTTGATGAACATTTCGAGCTTTGTATAACCAAGTTCCTCATAGCTATCCTTCCAAAGGCTATCGATAATGCCCTTGCACTGCTCGTACACCTCTTCTCTTGTGTTACCCCAGTAGATTGAGTCAGGCGTATCGCCGTCCATGAAACAGTATCGTATAACTCCATCTCGCTCCGGTATAATGTATCCATTCTCGTCAACCCACCAGTCAATGAACTTTCTCACCCAAGATTCCGGATCAGGGTTACAGGTGATCCAGAAGCGGTTTCGGATATGCGCTGCGTTTCGATTGTTTGTCAAGAGGTACTTGAACTTCTTGTATGGGCACTGAGTACCCTCATCGATGCAGACATAGGCATACTGGCGACCCTGGAATCGTGTCTTGAAGTCCTGATAGGCTCCAGCATAGTACGAGAATTTGAGCCATCCTCCGTTATCGAAGTTCCAGGTCATGTCATTTTGTGACTTATTGTAAGTTCCAAATTGGGAGAACAATTTATAAGAGTCTGTCACCAAGGACTGTAAGTCGTCTTTTTCGTTACGAAGAATTGTTGCATGAAAATCTGGATTTTTAATATCCTTCAGAACTTCCATTAGGGATGAGAAGGACTTGGAGTTGTGAGTGACGATGAAGTCTTCCACCATAAACAGAGAGTTTGTGTTGTTCACTGCAATACAGCAGCACTCCTTCTCTCCTACATATTCAAAATCAACAATCCTTCTTCCAAGTTCGCTTACGCCGCCATTGTACTCGGTACAAAGCGCCTTCTTACGTGGAAGACGGAATAAACGTTCTGACTGATTAATTCTGATGTAAATATCATAATAATCGCTTGCCTCTATACGCTCTCCATTCTTGGTATAGTGGTTCTCGTACTTATTTATAGTGGCAAGGCCTCCAAGGCTGTTTACTAAAAACTTAACGTCTTTAGCAAGCTGCTCACTGACTGTCGCAAACGTACAATGCCCACGCTTATCCACAGTACCATCGGTATCCATAAGTCCTTGAAGGATAGCCCACCTTGTCTCTATAGAGCCAAACTTATAGAAATCGGGAACAGACTTATTGAAAGCGTCGCAGCCGTAGAGCTTTAAACCCTCAAGATCATTACGTAATCTCTCATCCTTGATTCTGTAATCACAAGCTATACTGCCTTGTTTTTGTGCATAGTTAGTCATATCGATGCCAGCACTCTCAAACTCTCTCACGATATCTTCGTCTGCACTACAGAGCATAGCATCATAACTTCCATTCTTTATATTTGCGGTTATACATCCATCTCCAAGTATGGCGCCCATAACATAAGGTGAGCTCGTTGGCTTGTAATGACGATTTCCCCAAGAGCGAGTAAACTTTACAGGCTCACACAAAGGTATGAGTAACTTGCTGTTTTTAATCTCGCCAGTCTTCAGCTTTGTGAGGTGGTCAACAACCATCTGGGTGGTCCATACCCTATAATCATCATTGATAGATAACCCGTTAATGATTCTCTTCTTACTTCTATAGCAAGTCTTACGTACATTCCAAAGGTGGTCGTATGATGCAATAACTTCAGACCCATCGACAAACTTTAGTTTGTAAGCAGGAAGTTTGCCGTGGTCTTTGCGATATACAACACGCTGCATTCCACCATCAGTACCACTGATGATGTCACCTGCCTTTAAATCCCCGATACGCCTATAACCAAATGGGGTAACAACCTTGGTATCGACAAGAAGTGGTCCGCCTCGCGAGCCTCCAACTATCTTAATATCAGCGTCTATAGACAGCATGCGTTCCTGACCGCCACGCTGAGCTATAATCTTCAGCTTGTCGGGATGCTTCTTGTCGGCGTCTCTTAATGATTGGATATACTCTTGAGTGTAAATAGGCTCTCCGTTATCCAATTTTAATCCTGAAAATACATCTTTCTGCATAAATATACATTTAATACTGCAAAAATATACAATTTTTCTTTGATTATTGCATATTTATTCATATATTTGCAAAATAAAAGGTATATTTATACGTTTTCGAGGTGGAGGGACCACTTTCGGGATAACATTTTAAATCAACAAACAACATGACAAGAGAGGAACTCTTAGCATTAGTGAACAAGGAGGTTGACACCACCAAGTTCAAAGAACTTAGCCAAAAGACCATCAATGAGGAACTTGATGATGTTTTGGAAGATTTCGGTGATGACGAGGAAGCAAATTCCAAGTTGGTTACCAAGTTAGCAAACCGTCTGAAGCGCATCAACGGCAACTTGCACAAGAATATCTCTGACGAGGTAAAGAAGAGCAAGGAGGAAGCTGAACGTAAGAAGAAGGAAGAGGAAGAGGAGCGCAAGCGCAAGGAGGCTAACAAGGATGACGATCCTGACGATAAATACTCCAAGCTGCTTGAGAAGCTCGAAGCTCTCGAAAAGGCTAACGCAGAAAGAGACAAGAAGGCTGCAAGGAAGGCGACCATCGAGTCTGTAAAGGCAGGTTTGAAGGATAAGTTCGACAAGGCAAACCTTGAAATGAAGAACTACTTCCTCAATGCTGCAATCGCAAAGCTGGAGATTCCGGACGAAGATGCCGACATCGACGACCTGGTTTCTAAGGCTGAAAAAATCTACACCGCAGAGTACAAGGAAGCTACTGGTGAAAACGGTATTCCTGCAAAAGGCAGTCGCACGTCTAGCGGAAGCACGTCCACAGATGATGACAAGTTTATGGAAGAAGTGGCCGAGCGTCGAAAGAAAAGATTCGGCGGTGGAGACAAGAAGTAATTTCAGGATAACAATTTTAAAAAGGTAAAAAGATTATGGACAACACTTCTATTTCCTACATGGAACAGATGGGTACTCGTGGTATGTTGAACCACGGTGCGACCATCATTCAGACAGAAGGTAAGGTCGGCGGAACCCGATACGTGTTTGCCGGTCTTGAGGCTCTCATTAAGAATGCCTTCGTTCACCCACCTATTGGTGGTAAGCTCGTCAACCCATTCAAAGGTCAGGCTAAGATTTACGCCGGCGACTTGATCGAGCACGACCTTGGTTTTACAGCAGGTAACGATGGTCCTGGTGCTACCATCAAGATTCTGAAGGCTTACGGCGTGGCAAAGGCTACCGCTGCGGCTACAGACACAGACATCTACATCGTTCGTAACGGCTTTGTTCACATCCCGTTCCCTGGCGACACCATCATGGTCGGTCAGAAGGACTTTAAGACAAAAGCAAAGGGTGTGACTGTCTCTGCCGTTGAGGCTACGACTGACGATACCGCAGGTGATGTTTGGAAGCTTACTCTCTCTGCTGCTCTCGGCGCATTGAAGGTCGGTGACGTATTGGTTGAGGCTGCTAGCGCAGGCGAATCCGTATTGCCTATGGTTACCAACCCTAACTGCTTTGCTCCGAGCGACAACGACTTCCCTTATTTCGATGCCGGCGGCGACAAGTACCACAAGCCTCGTACAAACGTCAACTTCTGTATGTTGAATCCAGACTGCGTTATGTGGCTTGACCGTATGGGTCCTGTTCCTCCTGCTGTCAAGGCGATGAACAAGTCACTCTACCCAGAGTTCTGGCATATTTAACCTATTGTCTAACGTAAAAAGATTGATTCAGGATTATGGCAAAAATTGATATTGGTGTCGAGCAGCTTGCGAAGTTCTTCACTGGTAAGGGTAACAACACTTACCTTCAGAAGTTCGTCAATCGTGACGGCGTACTTCGCTGTAACAACGGCTGGTATCTGACACAGGGTGACATTGATCCAAATCTCACCCCTACATCTAACAATGGTGATGCAACCTTCAAGGTTCGCACACGTACATTGAACCCTGCAACCTTGATGAACATCCGTGCTCCTCTCGGCGAGGGCTATCAGAACGACCATGAGGGTATTGAGTGGTACACCGCTTCAATTCCAGACTTCGCTGCTGACGGCTTCCGTGAGACTGCGACAGAGCGTTACCACAAGATGAAGCTTCTCCAGGATGAGTTCGGCAACGACGCTGACCTGGTTGATGCTTACCTCGACAAGGTACAGGTATTGTACGACTCACTCGACATGACTATGACCTACATGTCAGCCCAGTTGAGTTCGACCGGTTTCATCGACTACGACAAGATTGGTCGTGGTATCCAGGAGCCTCTGTATGACGCAAAGGTTCCAAAGGAGAACTTCAAAAAGGCGGGTGCGCTTGCGTGGAACGATGCAAATTGCGACTTGCTTGAGCAGATGCGTAAATTTGAGGAGGATTGGCGCAACAGCCATATTGAGTACCGTAGCGTACCTCTCGTATGGCAGATGACCAAGAACGACTACAATAACGTGTTCTTGAAGAACAAGCAGATTGCTGAGTTGTACAAGAGCTGGGCGAACGCTAACTTTGTGGCAGTTTTGCAGAACTACGGTCCAAACAACGCAATGTTCTTGAAGTCTGTTGTTGACCTCAACGGTCTTTCTCCTATCGAGATTGTTGATGAGGTTGAGCACAACAAGCGCTTCGATGGTACAGTTACCGAGATTCGTGGTTGGGCAGACGGAACAGTCGTTCTTCGCCCTGCTGGCAAGCCTTTGCGTTTCATGCGCAAGGAAATTCTCGATAAGCGAATTTTCGACACTCTCGGTAACAAGCTCGTGGATGTTGCTTGGGCACAGACCAACAACCGCCTCGGTTTGCTTCGTAACATGGTCACAGCGAACGGTATGTTCCAGGAGTTCAAGACAGACTTGTTCCTCGCTTCTGTTCCTGCCATGCTCGATTCTCCTTACCGTTGGATTATCGACATTACCAAGAAGGGTTAATTCTTTAACGTAACAAGATTGTATGACTATGGATTCGGAGATGAACATTTACACTGTGAACGACTACCTTATTAATAAGGTGAAGTTCGAGATGCCGATGAAGGCTCTGTTGGGCATCATGCACGACAGGGAGCTTGAAAATGGCATCGACCTCGAAGCCTGCGACAAGGACAAGGTAAGACTTGCCTATGCCGACATGCTGAAATGGTTTGTTCTTGGTCCAAGCAAGGTGAATAACACCTCTGATTCCGATAACGGATGGACTCATTCGGGAGGTGGCTATGATATGTCGGACAACGACAGGAGCGAGATGAAAGCAGAGGCTAACGCTATCTATGCGGAGCTGGAACCCGATTCGATGCTCAAGAAGAAGTCCACCTTCCGGGTGACCTCCCACGGAGTAAAGAGGGCGAATTATTCTCCTTGGGGAGAACCTCTCCCTCACATCATCAAATAAGGCGTATGGAAAAGGAAAACATCAGAAACCCAAGATACCCTCACATCATCAAGATCGTGAGGAAGGTAGTCGGAAAAGCCGACCCTGATGACCCGTTCGCCGATGATGATGCTCCAGTTGGTGAGGACAAGGAAATCATTCTCTACTATGGCGAAGGCCGCAGCTACACCGATACTACTACAGAGGGAGACAAGAACGTCGACCAGAACAAGAGGAAGGCATCGATTCCGGTCAGATATGACGAATGGGATGCTGACAGATGTCCTCTTGACGGCGACACCATCTACTCCACTGTCGGCAACAACACCGAGGTAGGTATGGTTAAGGACTGCGAGCCGGATAATAACAGGACTGTCGTTTACTGGAATCTCACTAGGGTTTAGACTATGGCAAAATACTTTAGCGGAAAACGTCTGTCGCTCGGAGCGCAGTTCGAGCATCAGATTAAGTCAAGGGTCGAAAAACTGGCGTATGACAAGATGCTTGCGATTATGCAGGAACTTGCTCACAGAACCGTCAACTATTTCAAAGAGAACAGGACGTTCTACAATATCACCGGTAACGCATATACTTCGTTCTATGCAGCAGTGTATTACAAAGGAAAGCTCATTTACATGGTGCGTGCCTCGAAGGGTGAAAAAGCACCAACGAGAGTTACCCTGGCTGAGGGAGAAAAGTATAATCTCCTGTTCTACTACGACGGAGGAGAGAACAAAGGCTATACCGGTAAAGTCGGTGGCGGTCACCAGTGGGGTCCAAACCTTATCTACGGACGTATAGGAAAGGTGAAATCTACCGGGAAAGACTGGGCACTCGTTGCGATATGTCCTGTTGAATATGCAGTATTCGATAAGGAGAACCGCATTTTCGAGACAGTTTACAACACATACGAGTCTCTTCCGGATATGTTCGATGCCTGCGTAGTGTACGCCAATAGTTCAACTTTTAACAAACTGTAAGCTATGGTAGATATCAAGCAGATATATTTCGACTTAGGAAACGCCGTAAAGGGTATATGCGACAAGGTGTACCCTAGGAATCGTCCTAAGGCCGTGGATACCAAAATAGGTAGCTACATCGTCGTAAGTGCTCCGTACACAATCAGGAACAACGAGATGAACTATGATGGCTCCTACAACGACTATACTGCCACTATTCAGATAGAGGTGTATGTAAGAGATAAGGCCTCCTCGGCGAATCCTAATGGTTTCAGTCCTGCGGAAATGGATAAGAAAGTCAAGGCGGTCCTAGAAAGATTCCCGATTTCTACAGACAACATCATCGTTACTAGACCGAACGTTGCTATCCAGGCTGACGACGGCGCAGGTTTTTCCGTGACAATCATACAGGGAAGGTTACGTACTAGATAAGTATTCAGGTATAACAATTTAAAATATTTTAGATTATGGCTATGACAACTATTGACAAGATGAAGGACATTTTCAATGGTCCTAAAACTCTGCTCTACTCAAAGGCTATTACCGATTTGAGCAAGGCTTCAGTTGACATCACACCAGAGATTGAGCTTCCTGTTGAGGTTGATTCTCTTAAGGCAACCATGGAGGATCCGTCCATCAATCACTACAAGGTTATCGGTCTTGCCGGTGACTGGGCAACTACCGCAGAGCTCGGCGACTTCAACGTAGAGTTCGTTGTTCCTTCAAAGGCAAAGGACCTGCTGAAAATCATGTTCGGCGAGGATGCAATCACAGAGTTGACCAAGGTTACCTTGAAGGGTACTGGTGACGCGACTCTCGATGCTACTACCGGTTTTACCGGCGTTGCAGTTGAGCCTAAGAAGTTCAAGATTAAGGGTACTATCGTCATCGTTGACGATGAGAAGGAGAACCTTATGATTGTGACAAACATTGCCCTCTATGCAACGTTGCAGTGGGATGACACTGGTTCAAAGCCAGTTGCATTCAAGTTCTCTGGTTCTATCGAGGGTGCAGGTAAGCGCAGTATCGCTTGGCTTACTAAGGGCACAACAACTGGCGACGTGTAAGGCTTCTTTAGGTAATTAGATTCAGGATAACAAACCGTTGGGCGGCAGGCTAATCAACAGCCGTGCCGCCCTTCTTCATTTAACAGCATACAATCATGGCAGAAGAAAAAAAAATTGAGCAGCCTTCAGTGGACTTGCAGGAGTTGCTTGACAGCGTGCTGCACGACGAGCCTACCGAGTTCGTGTTCCGTGGAAAGAAGCACAAGCTCGGTTGGCTTCGCAAGGGAACCATGAGCAGGTGTTCACACATCAGGGCAAAGGAGAAGAACGAATGGAAGCGCAACGTCAAGATTTGCGTCTGCATTCTACTCAACAACATCTGGAAGATACGATTCCTGTATTGGATCTACTGGCGCTGGCTCTACTACATCAAGGATGTAGATATAGCCGATGTATTGATAGTCCTCGATGTTTCTAAAAAAAAAATTCCATCGAACGCATTCTCACTGGCTACCATATTAGCGACCGGGATGACGGACGTGATGATGACGATGACGAGGAGCGAAGCAAAAGCTATCCAAGCAGAACAAGCTGGGGAGCAGCCTTCTCACTAGCGGAGAAGTTCGGCTTCCTCTTTCAGCGTAAGTACTTCATCGCGGCCTACGACTACTGGTGGGGCTATTCATCGGCGCAGATTGACCTCATGGTTGCAGACCAGCCTCTTGTCGTCTATCCAAAGACCAAGAAGGAAGGTGGTCCAAAGAAGCATACCAAGAAGGAGATGGATGACCTCTACGACAGGTGGATGGAGAAAAAGAAGAATGAGGGAAGCCTCGTTGGCAAGAAGATAAGTCTTGCTGATTACTTAAACAATAAACTCTAATTTTAAAATATTCAGGATATGGCAGGTGGAAATATGGGAGACCTCAGTTTCTCGCTCACTCTCAAATCGAGAATTGAAGAGGAAACCAAAAAGATTACCAAAGAATTAAACAAGATTGATGCTACTGGTAAGCAGGCACAGAATGCTTTGGAAGCAATATCCGAAGCAACAAAAGGTATTGGAGATAAGGGAGGTCGTAGTTTTGAAAAGCTAAACAACTTCGTTAAAGAATTACATCGTAACATTGGTGTATTTTCAAGCGAAGATTTCTTTAGTCCAAAAAAACTCCAGCAGTTGGAGTCTGTCCAGGACGGGTTGTACAAAATAGGCCGCATACTCGGAGAGGTGTCTAAGGAAGGTGCTGGATTCAACATATTCCCTAACAGTGTTTCCACTGAGACAAACAAGGCAGAGAGAGAACTTTATAAGTTGTCTTCTTTTATCGCCGAGATTAATAAGCGACATGGTGAAGGAATACAGATATTTGGTGTTGATTCAACGAATAACATACGACAATCGTTGTCAGAGCTGTCTAAATACAGGACTGAATTAGAACAGATTAGGAATAACGGAGGTATTCATCCTATCACAGGACTCACAGCATCTGATGTCGTAAAGAGTGCCGGATATCTCAATGCTATAGATGAAGCAAAGACTTATGCTAAAGTTGTAAAGAATGCTATCTTAGAAAGATACAAGACAGAACAAGATGCTGAGAAAAAGCGAAAGAAAGACGAGGCAGACGCAGCACGCGAGGCAAAAGCAAATGAGAAGCAGCGTCAGAACGAGTTGAAGAACACCGAACGCCGATACGATTCTCTCGGCAACAAGGTTCGTCAGCTTCGTTCGGAATACAGCAGGGGTATCTCTATCGGTGCAGATGTAAGCAAGACGGAGGCTGAAATACATAGACTCATTTCTATAATGAGACAGCTGCAAAATATAAAAGACAGCCTTTCGTCTCCTATAGGATGGAAGGGTTATCTTGGCCAGCTTGGCAACATCGGTAGCGGTCATGATACCACATTAGCTTCGAGAGTTCTTCAAGACCAGAAAGCAGTAAACCGAGAGGTTCAAAGAGGAATTGAACTTGAACAGAAGCGGCAACAGGAGATTGCTCAAACGGCTGCAAAGGTTCAGTCTGATTTGGTCCGCGGCTTCGAGAGAGCCAACAGTCATGCAGGAAAGCTGAATTCAACCGTACAGGATTTGAAGTCACTTTTCTTGCAGGGAGGTCTTGTGTTCGGCGCACAGCAGTTCGCTATGAGCATCATCACTACTGGTGGTGAGATGGAGAAGCAGCATATTGCTCTCCAGTCAATCCTTGGTGATATGCAGAATGCGAATACAATGTTCAATCAGATTAAGGAACTCGCTCTTAATTCGCCATTTACGTTCTCTGAGTTGAACCGAGATGTTAAGCAGTTGGCTGCGTATGGAGTTGAGTACGACCAGCTCTATGACACAACCAAGAGGCTTGCGGATATGTCTTCCGGTCTTGGTGTTAGCTTTGACCGTATCGCATTGGCGTTTGGCCAGGTACAGGCTCGCGGTTGGCTCGATGGCAAGGAACTTCGTCAGATTGCATACGCCGGCATTCCTTTGCTTGATAAGTTGTCAAAGTTCTACTCTAAGCAGGAGGGGCGAAATGTCTCAACATCAGAGATTAAGACCAGAATTTCAAACAGAGAGGTTAGCTTCGATGATGTGAAGTCTATCTTTTGGCAGATGACAGATGCAGGCGGTCAGTTCTATAATATGCAGCAGGTTCTGAGTGAGACTTTGCTCGGACGATATAACAAGTTGAAAGATGCCTGGGAAATCATGCTTGCTGAGTTTGCGAGTGGTGATGCGCTCGTTGGTAAGTTCTTCAAGACCGCCATTGATGGAGCAACTGCTCTGGTTCAGTCCCTGCACACTCTTGCGATGCCTATGGGTGCAATATTCGCCGGCTACGCATTCAAAAAGATGGCGGCAGGAAATACGGCTTCCAGCTTTCTTTCGAATAAGGCAAATCTCGCATCTAATATTCAGAATAAGGTATTGCAGGGCCAGGCTCTAACACAGATAGAACAAAGGATTCTCGCAACGAAGAATCAGATTACAGGAGCAGACCTAAGGGCACTGGCTAACGCAAGAGCATTGACTACAGAGAAGCTCAATCAGTTGCGATTATCTGGAAAAATCACCGCCGAGCAATATAACATATATAGAGGTATTGTTCTGAGACAGACCGGCGAGAAGACTATAAGGATGGAAATGTTGCGCACATTGGCGACAATGCGCTCTATGTCTCTTACTACCACTTTGTCTTCTGTAAAGAATGTGTGGACAGGATTCCAGGCATCGGCTTTGGCTGCATTTAGAGTTATAGGTACAGGAGCTAAGACTCTTGCAGCTGGAATCTGGTCAGCTATAGGAGGTTTACCTGGCCTTATCATTACAGCTGTTACTTTTGGCATCACATACGCTATCAGTGAGTATCAGGAGCTCAGTCAAAAGATAAAGCAGACGCAAGACGAAATAGCCGATAAAAACAAGCAGATAAGAGATTTTCTCCGTGATAACAACGTGAACATTGCAATATCCGGTGGCGACACAAAGGAGATTGACAATATGATTGATAGCTACAAGGAAAAGTTGAAAGAACTTGCCCCTTATAGTTACAAGAATATGCTGATGACGGCAGAAGAAAAGAAAAGTCACGCTGATCGTCTTAAGTATCTTGAACAAGAGATTAAGCTGCTAAAAGAAGCCAATGATATTGCTAGCGCAAAGCTCAGCAACAGAGGCTATTATTCGGATTTGAGTGATGCAACGGAAGATGTTATTGATGCCTTCAAGAAGAGAGAAGAGATGCGCGTAGCAGCTATGGCCTCTGACGCTTCCACGGGAGATAAGGAGTTGTATGCTAATGAAACTGCATACGACAACTATATAGAATCACTAAAGAAGGAGCTTGCGAAGAGGTTCGGCGATATCGGGAAAGATGAAAAAATGCGTGAGGCCGCGATGCAGGCTATGAGTGGTATATTCTCCTCAATGGGTATTCCAGAGGATAAGGCTGATATTATCAGAACATCTATCTTACAGGCATTCGGGTGTGGGGACAAGAGTGCATGGCTACAGGCAGAGGTATCTAATAGTATGATTGCTTTGATTGATAAGTCTTTCCCGATGATTGGCGAGAAGATAAAGGCAAGTATTCCACTTAACGACGCGGAGAAGGCGAAGGTGAAAGAGCTGATGAATGATGCCAAGAACGGTCTCATCAGACAATATCCGGAACTGGAACGTACTCTTCAGAATATGCTTGCTGCATCCAACTTCCAGGCTGTTATCAGGCTCGTTCTTGACGGTGGCGAAAAGCTGAATAACTTGCAGAGTGAGCTTGTGAAAAGAATACCAAGCAGATATAGCGGTCTCATTATGAGCGAGACATCAGGAAAGTACAAAGCGTTTGCAGAAAAGTGGGGCAAAGAGGATAGCTGGTATTCCGCTAGAAATTCAGCGCAGTCTGATATTGATAAAGCCAAGAACGAGTATCTTTCTGCTAAGGCTTCTAAAGCAAAAAAAACCGATGAGCTCTATACGGCTTGGAAGACGGCAAAGCAGGCCGCAAAAGATTTGCTTTATTACGACTATGACGGAAGCGGAAAGAAGTCCAATAAGGTTCCGAAGGGAAGACACGGGAATTCAGGTCGCAAAGAAGATATAGAGCTCAAGCGTTTACAGGAGCGTCTAAGCAGTCTTAAGTCTGCAAGGCAGATGTATCAGAAGTACAAGAGCATAATGTCTGATGAAGAGGCAAAGAAGAAGACTTACAATCTCTTCCCAGAGGTTACCGGTCTTAATCTTGACGACTATCAGAAGGCTGTCCATTCTCTCCTTGGAGGATTCAGCATAAATACCACAGAGAGAAAGAAGTTCCAGACTTCCATCTATCGTGAGGTTGCTGAGTGGCTCTTCGATGAGAAAGACAAGAAGGAGTACGAGAGAAAGGCAGCTGACTTCAATGAGTCCATGAACAAGCTGTCAGAACGTTGGGATTTGTATAAGAGTCTTCTTGAAAAAACTGGTAGCAAATTCTTTGCTGAGTCGGCATGGGTTGACGCATTCCAGATGGATGACAAGGTACAATCTCTTATGGACGAGTATTACGCTCACTACCATGAGATATTCAATCTTCAGAACTCTCTCAATATGACGGATGGTGAAGCTAAGGCAAAGCTTAAGCTACCAAATCAGTACGAAGAGTGGAAGAAGATTACAGAACTACTCCGTGGTAATTACGTTAAGTCTTTGCAGGATGCTGCCGACATCATCGAGAAGACGGAAGATTATGAGGATAAAATCTTAAAGATAAGGGAGAGATACAACGAACTTATCAGCAAGACGAATGATCCTGGTATTAAGGCAAGGTACGAGATTCAGAGAGACAAGGAGATTGGTCAGGTTAAACTTGATAAGCTCAAGAACTCTTCTGATTATCTCAACTTCTACGGAGCCATCGTGTCTCTCGGTATGGATAAGGCTCAGACTATCGGAGCAAGAATCAGGCAGAATATCAATGAGGCTCTACAAAGCGGAGCCATTGATGCTAGAGAGTACGCCAAGGAAATCAAGCAGCTTGATGAGCAGTTGTCGAAGCTGACGAGTCCAAAGAAGACTTTCCTCAATGGAGGTCTAAAGGGAATGGCTGAGCAGAAGATTTCTGATGCCAGCGAGCAGATGACCCTCGCAGCAAGTAAAATTGCTGAAGGCAAGAAGGTTCGCGAACTTGGTCTCAAAATGGGAGACGAAAACTTCGTCAAGCGCGGTGATAGTATGATTGCTAGTGGAAAGGCTATGATGAAGGCTGCTGAGATTCTGTTTAAGGATGGAACAAAGGCGAAAGAATCTCTTGATAAGTTTGCTAACGTAGTAAGTATTATCGACCAGAATGTCCAGGGAATGTTCGAAGCGTTCAATGACATCAAGGAGACAGCTTCACTTCTCGGAGCTGACACTGAGTCTGATGGATGGCAGGACGCTTCTGCGTTCTTCGAGACATTCTCCGGCATGTCAAGTTCACTGTCAAAGGTGGTAACAAGCGCGGAGTCCGGCAACGTTGGTGGAATTCTTGCCGGTGTCACTGGCATATTTACCTCTCCTATTAAGGCGTTTGCAAAGGCTCATGATGCCAAGCTCGACAGACAGATAAAGCTTGCAGAGAGACAGCTGAATGAATTGAAGAACCTATCTAGCAATATCAGTTCTGTTATTGAAAAGACACTCGGTGGAATCTATTCTTACGATAGGTCTTCTGATGCGACTAAAAAGCTCAACGATGTCAAGAATGACTATAAGGCTTGGGATGCTTTTTCTAAGACTGATATGGGCAAGGCTTTATTCGGTGGCAAGAACTTGAGTCGCTACAGCAAGGAGACCTATGATGCTGTGATGAAGACAGAGACGAATCCTTCCGCATACGCAGATCAGCTCGCCCTACTCCACGCTCAGGAAGACGAGTTGAGAAAGCAGAGACAAGCTGAGGAGGATAAGAAAAAGACGGACAAGGATAAGATTGCCGACTACGATCAGCAAATCAAGGAGATGGAGTTGCAGATCAAGACGTTCGCACAGGACTTCCTTAAAGACGTTTACTCTATCGATATGAAGAGCTGGGCAAGTACACTTACTGACACCATTGTGAGTGCATGGGCTAAAGGCGAGGATGCGGTAGATGCTTACAAGAAGAAGGTCAAGGAAATGGTTCGCGATGTGGTAAAGAATATCGTTACGCAGAAAATCATGGAAAAGGCTCTCGAAAAACCTCTCGAATGGCTCACATCTGTTCTTGACAAAAAGGGTCAGCTTGACGAGACAGATATGGATACGTTTGCAAAGATTCTCAACGAAGTTGGAGAAAAGGTAACTCCCCAAATAACCGGGCTCTTTGATGCAATGAAGAATAACGGATTTGACATGAGAGAGGACGGAAGTTCCTCTGCTACCAACTCTGTTAAGAGTATCACAGAGGAAACAGCTGATCTCCTAGCTAGTTATGTAAACAGCATACGTCTTGATTTGTCTGTTGTTCGTGAGATGCAGGGTAAACTCCTTCCAGAGATGAGCGAGATTGCAAAGTCTCAGTTGACTCAGCTTAACCTGATTGCTCAAAACACCTTGCGCAATGCAGATGCAGCAGAGAGAATCGAGAAAATTTTCATTGAGTATAACGATAACTTCAACAGAGTTATCAATGGTACGAAATCTTTAAAAATGAAATAATTATGTTTGAAAAAAGAAATTTATCAGACAGAATGAAGAACGAGGCGGTTTCACTGGGTCTTTGCGCTCAGTGGACCGCCGAGTGGCACGACAACTCATCCAAGCATGAGATGGTCGAGAAGTTTGTTAAGGGTATTGACTTCTGTATCGGAAAGAACTGGCCTTCGACCAAGGATATGAAGAAGTACTTTAGTGATGTCATTCATGATCATGGTGTGTATGTTGACGAGAACGTTAACCTGCAAAACCCAAAGATTGTCATCCTCAATGGAGAGTGCGTAGCAAATATAAGCTATGACTGGATGGATAGCGGTGAGATATATGTAAGACACAACACTTCACTTTACCTGAAGGTCAAGGGGTTCTCCAGGGTGTTTGTCAATCTGTTAGATGGCGCAGAGCTTCATGTTGAATGCGAAGATACCGCAAAGTGCTTCGTCTACCAATACGGAGGAACAGTCGTTAAAGTTACCGGACCCGTCAATATCAGGGATAGACACGATTTTAAGTTCAATTAGCGCATATTTATGCGTATATTCTTGCATATTTATTCTGTTTTTTGTATATTTGCAATTATAAAAAGTTGAATTAAGGTATGAAAGATTATTTCAGGATATACATGCAGAAGGAAGGCGATGGGAACGAGGTGAAGGACTCCATCGCCGACTTCGGCATGTATGTTTCCGAGAACCCGTTCAAGCCTTGCGATTCTGTCAAGGAACCTGCAAAAAGGGAGTGGCACGACGAGCATGGTGACGACGAGTATATCGGAAAGGATGGACTTTATATGGCGGCCTACGAGAATAAGGTTAAGTTTATGTTCCACGGCGAGGCTTTCGGCGCTAACGAGAAATGTAAGGCTTTTATTGATTACATCCGCAAGTCAGGCATGATGAAGATGTATTGCGACTTCAACAGAATCGGCAGACAGCATGTAAGACTTAAGGATATTGATCCAAACCTATATAGAGATCCGGATAACGAGGACTTGCTAGTTCTCTCTATCACTTTCAGGTTTAACGACCCTGTTACTGATGTCAAGCCGATTAAGGACGCACAGGGCAGTATTTCAAATTTAGGATAGCATACAGATGGGCATTTGGAATATTTATCATAAGGATGGCTCGAAGCTGACAGACGTTAACGGAGAGCAGATAACCGTTCATGGATTGGAATACTCCGATTCTTGGATGGGTGAGTGCTTCGTGACTATCAGCTTCAAGCATGAAGTGCCTATCAACTTTCAGATAGGCGACTATATTGTCTATCGTGGCGAGCGGTTTGAGCTCAACTACGAGCCGGGCAAAGATAAGCAGGCAAGACCTGACACCTACGGTGAGGGCTTCGTTTATGACAGCGTAAAGTTCAACGCATTGCAGGATGAGCTTTCTAGGGCTGAGTTCCTCGATGTGGTATTGAATGACAACGAACTCCACTACACCGCCCTACCGAAATTTCCATTCTACGTACAGACTCTGGATGATTTACTCGACAGGATTCAGGCGAACCTCGACGAGCAGATTGGTAAGGGTCTTTGGAAGATTTACTCCAGGAACATGGAGCGTTCCTTGCAGCGTGGTGCCCTGGAAAGCGAGTGGATGTCAATGTACGGCGAAGGAACAAGCGATAACGTCATCGAATCGATGTCTATCACAGTGGATTCACAGACCTGTTGGCAGGCCCTTGCGCTTGTGGACGAGAAGTGGGACATAAACTTCATCGTCAGAGGAAGAAACGTATATGTCGGTACTACCGGAATACAGGCAAACCATATCTTCAAGTACGGACTCGGCAATGGACTCTATGAGATTGTTCAGAACGCTGATTCCGACCAGAGTGTCGTTACGAGGCTGAGAGCTTATGGTTCGGAGAAGAATCTCCCTTCTCATTACTATGCGGACCTCGGTGTCAAGTACGTGGCGAATATCACGAAAGTGGTTACAGCTAGCACAAATGTTGAGCTTGAACTGGATATCGATTATATCGAGACATATTTTAAGAATAAGAGAAAGTACGTTGTTTCCGGCGAGTCACAGGAGCAGTCTTTTGGTTGGGTTCTTCAGGTAACGTTCGATTTTCAGACTGTCATCACCGGTTATGTAACACAGGCATACGACTCTAAAAAATGTAGATTCTATTCTGAGCTGAAGGGAGCACAGACTGACACCGGAGATGAGGAATCAAAGGAGAAGCTTGATGCGTTTATTGCGCAGGTCAAGGCCGGAAATACAAAGATGTATATCACGTCTGGTCTCAACAAGAAGGTCATTCCGTCATCCATGAAGGAGTATGCAGAGAATCTCCCGAACAATATGTCAATCAACAGGCTTATGTTGCCAGGTTTTCCACATGTGTCTCTGAGCGACTTCTATAATTCGCTCACGGAAACAAATAAAAAGTATGTGAATCCTACCGGGAAGCAACACAAATTCTCTACAGATCCACATAGGCCATATATCGACTCTGTTAATATCAACCAGATTGGACTCCGTTCGGCATCGCAGTTCTTTGATACAGACGATAAAACAAATGGAATCATCGAAATCTACCCTACAATCGAAGAAATGGTTATCGGTGGCGTGCGTGTTGATGAGATTGATGAGGGTGTATCTCCGGATGATGATGGCAGATTCAATGATAACGAAAATGTCAAGAACGTTGATATCTACCTCAGTAAGGCTATCGATTTCGATATTAACGACTTGAAGGACGATGATTTCTCAATCTCCATGAAAGATGGTATGTGCGGTGGCCGAACGTTCAAGGTAGCATCCGCAACCAAGGTTGATGGGAGATGGAGGCTCACTATCGAGCGAATCAAGGACGATGCTCTTGAGCTTTGGTTCCCATACAAGGACTATCCTATCAGGAAAGGCGACCATTTTGTTCTTACCGGCATCACCCTTCCCGATTCGTATGTAAAAGCTGCATCACTGAAGCTTCTCAAATACGCAATAGCGTATCTTGATAAGAACGACTATACAAGATATGTCTACCAGCCAAAGGTTGATGAGCTTTTCATGGCAAGGCAGCATGACCAAGCACAGGCAGATGATACAGGAGTCATTAAGAGCCTTCATGATACGCTCAAAGCCGGAGACCTGATGGAGTTCGAAGATACGGATCTTAGGATTGGCGGTGTAATATCCATAGACCAGCTCACGATCAAGGAAGAAGATGGCAAGATTCCTACCTACGATATAACTCTTCGCGAGGATAAGGAGGTTGGAACTATCCAAAAGATTCAGCAGCAGATTTCGTCGCTTCAAAGCGGAAATGGAGGAACTGGTGCAGGCTTGACAACTACACAGGTCAAGAACCAGGTTGCGGCAGAGGGAAGTAAGTACTTCGTCTCAAAGATAACAGATGATATCGCAAAAGGAACTGTTACCTGGGAAAAGTTTCAGAGACTAATTCAAGGCTTCTTCCTCGGTAACACTAACGAGTTCAGCATAGATGGAAGTGGTAACGCTATCCTCTCTAGTGTGATAGTGAACTTATTGAAGTCACTCGACTTCAACGAAGCAGAGCAGAGCGGATTTGCAATCAAGCAGAGAAGCGATGGTAAGTATCAGATGTTGCTAACGGATTTGATAGTATGGGGTAAAGCAATCTTCAACACCCTCCTCATCCGTGAACTCAGCTACGTTGGAGGTAACATTGTTCTCTCCCCTGCTGCTGGCAAGATAAGCTACATCAAGGAAGTATATAGCGAGACAACGAATGAAATGATAGGATGGAAGTGCTATCTCCTCGCTGATGATGGAACTACCGCCACAATCAACTCATTCAAGGTGGACGACCAAGTTAGGTGCAAGACGTTCAATATCAAGGCTGGTGTCTATGAGAACGTGAGTAATAAAGACTATTGGAGAATTGTTTCCAAGGTCTCAACAGAGAATGAGGTAATCACGGATGCCGAAGGTCACGAACTCTATGACGGCAAGAAGTTCGCATGGATACAGATAGCGAAGGACAATTGCATGGAAGGCTCGGATAATCCTTATGCTGGTGATACCATCGTCCTTATGGGCAACAGAAGCGATACAAGCCGCCAGCACCTTCTTATGATGGAGACCGAAGGAGATTCTGCACCGAAGTTCACTATGTACCGTGGAATCAACTCCTATACTTTAAAGGATAAATCCATTTTTGACGTTGGTTTCGATGGTATCAATATCGTTACCAAATACTTCAAGATGGTAAACGTCAACGGTGAAAAGGTATGGACTCCCATCTATCTCGGCGACTGGAAGGAAGGTACGGAATACAGCTACTATGATGAGGTTACTTGGCTTGGCACAAGATGGCTCTGTATCTCTCCAGAAGGACAGACAACGACCGATGAACCGTCTGAGGATTCTCCTTATTGGAAGGCTACCACCAACGTGTATACACCAAAGCTATATCTCTATACGGATATAGTCAATAGCGGAATTGCTAAAGGCGAAACTCACAACATTACTTGCAAACTTATGTTAGGTGACAAGGATGTGACAAGCGGAGTGGCATCATGGAAGGTGACACGCAAGACTAAAGATTCGGTTAATGATGCTGCTTGGGCAACCAAAGATAAGGTTAAGAACTTCGCAGGTTCAATTGATATTGTTTGGTCTAACGATGGAACGGAAGACGATATAGGAAATGGTGATACCGCAGAATTTACTTTCACGGCTACAACCACTACGGGAAAGGTTTATCAAGAATTTATTAAAGTTTAAAAATAGGAGATTAAAATATGAGTAAAGAAATTCATCTTTCGGCAACCGCAGCGGTTCGAAGAACAATGGCTGGTGATACACTATCACTCAGTTTGCTGACTAATGGTGTTCCTCTCTTTCAAGGTCTTAACCCCGATACGTATGTTGTATCTCCTGCATGGAGTGAGAACGGCTCGCATCCAATTATTACGCCTAAAGTAGGTTCGGCACGTGGCAATAACGTGTCGCTCATTTCGCATGCGTGGTCATATAATGGTGAAGACCTTGGCTTTTCAACCGATGGCACAGGGTGGGAAACGTCAAGTGTAAACAACAACTTCAAGATGAATCATACCGATGGTTCTCTGGCTATCATCGGAAACCTAGCGTCTAAGACCAATCAGGATTCCGATACGCTATCCTATTCGGGAACTGCTATACTTGGAGCAAGCACATATCAGCTCGGAAAAAGCATAGATATATTGGTATCAATGCTTGGCGGTTCTTCATACTTCGGTGGCGTTACAGCAGATACAACAGTTCTCAGTAAGGGGCAGACTACGGCAATACTCAGACCTTGGTTGTTCAATTCGGCTGGCGGTGAGGTTACATCTTATTCCATTAATCTGTACAGAGGAAGTGGCTCAGACCTCGCTGGAACTTACGATAACCCTGCAAGCGGAATTGCTATACACAGAGACAAGACAGGTGATACCGATAAGCTCTATGTTGACAGCCATCAGCTCTTTGTATTGGAGTTTGTTGTTAATGGAGCAGCAGTCTACCGCACAGGTATCAGTATTGATGACATTTCTGACATCTATCAGCTTACCTTAAACTCTACGGGAGAGGTGGATGATAAAACCAACCAGATATTCCGATGTGTTGTCAATAACTGCGAGACAGGAGCATCACCAAAAACAATTACTGGTAATGTTCTTTTCAAGATTTATACTGAAGGTGACGGAAAGGTGAAGGATATACGCTCGGCAACGATGGCATGGGCTGATATGGTAGAGACTGGTTTTGCTGTTAAGGATGCTGATACGAAGGACGAGAACGGAGAGATTATCGGAGTATCTGTTTCAGCAGACGCTTATTTGTCTGTCAATGATTAAGAGGAGGAGCGCTTATGCCAATAGTAAGTAATAAAGCAAAACGCATATTCGCACCTCTTGATATTTCGAAGTCAGTAGTGTGCAAATCACCGAAGTCTCCATTCATGCAGACTACGGCTGGAGATAACTTCTTCCCCGACAGAACACAGGAAGGATATGAATGTGTTGCATACCCTCTTATCAATGCTACGGCAAAAGATGATTCTTGGGATAGCAAGATGTCAAATATCTCTCTCGCTAACATGGTATGGAAGGTATCTACCGGTACGGAATGGACTGATATATCTAAGGTTCACGCATGGAGCGGAAAGTATAGCATTGATACGAGTAATACATCGAATCGTGGTACGCTTACCATCAGAAGGAACTTGGGAAATAATGAGAGCCAACAGTTGATGTTTGAAGCTGACCTCTATGATTATCGAACCAAATCCTTGCTGCACCTCATCTTTGATCCTGTAACTCTGTATACTGCTGACAAAGGTGCTGACACATACGGAATAGGTATTAGAGAAGATACGGACATTTCATATAACCCATTCCTTGATAAACTTTCGCTTTACGAATATAAGGTAGCGAATGGTATTATGAATGCATCGGCAGAAGCAAGAAATGCTTGCTTTGATGGAAATCAGTACGAGCGGCATATACCGATTGACGTATATAAGACGAAGGACAAAATCACTACTGGGTTCTCTATAGAGTTGTATCGAGGAACGGCTAAGATTTCTGCATCTACTGCCGCAAGCCCTAATGAGGTTATCTCTATCTCAACATCTGAGATTGTACTTGACCTCAGACTTATTGAAAGAGAGAATTACACCATTAAAGCTGTAATAGGCGGCAAAACTGCTGCTCAGTTCCAATTCTCAGCATCTAGGTTCTATCCTTCTTTCGGACAGCCTAAGTTCATGGTATGTAACAATATCGAATGGGGTAAGATATTCCGAACCAACAAGGCTATCATAGAATATAACGGAAGGGTTGTTGAATATCCTAACCGCATCGTGGAATTGCAATGGCATACGGAAGCTTCAAACGGAAGTGTCATTACAAATAAGTCTTGGCAAGAGGGAAATAGCTGTACCTTCTCTATCGAAGAGAGTGGTCTTGGCGATGTTGAGAGTGATTATCTCGAAGAACAGATTGAGTTCGGACAGAGAGCGGCTAACGAATATCTCCTTGATGAGAATAGCGACTACCTCTTTGATGAGGATGGTAATCCTTTAATTGATTAATATGTATAATTAAAAAATATAAAATATGGGTGTTAAATTAACAGAAAAGAAGCTTGTGACGGTAATGAATCCCGACCAAACTTTCTTAATTGTAGTAGATGGTGCTCTTCGTAGATTGAGTTTATCTGACCTTCAGAAGATGATGGGTAACAATATCTTCTACCCTACAATAACTCTGGAGCAGTCTTCCAATCCGAAGTTCGATTTACCTACACCATTTATGGCTAGCATGTATCAGAGAGCGATGGGTGGCTATATGATGAAGGTTGTGAATGGCAAGGCATACGCTGCCAAGCTTGACCCTAGCACATGGGAGTTCTTCGCTGACGGAACAAAGGTGGATGATGCATCTAAGTATGAGACGATGGTGCATGTTCCCGATTGCCATTTTAAAGCAGATAATAAGACCTTACAATTCGGTGGTCTGTTCCCTATTTCGGGCGGCAAAACCTTTGATTCGCCTAATTGGGTAGGTGCTTACGAAATGTATGTAGATGGTAGTGGTGTAGGACATTCCAGACCTAACGTAACTCCAAAGTATGGACAGACAATATCGCATTTTTTTGATACTGCACAGAAACTTGGTTCTAACTTCGGTCTTGCCAACTACGGATTTCAATGCCTTATAGAAGCTTTATACCAAGTCAGCTTCGGAGACCTCAACAGTCAGTCTGTTATCGGTTCGGGATTCCAAAGTTATTCTTGGGAAGCATGCCGTGACGTGACTATGGGTAAGTGCATTTCTCTCGGTGACGGTAGCGGTAAGGTACTCTATAACGATGCTACTCTCGGTAACCAATATCCTGTTAAGTTGTTCGGATTCGAAGACTTATGGGGTAAGCTTTGGGAGTTCCGTCCAGGTATTCGCTTCTATATAGATGGTGATACCCGATACGCTGTTGTCTATAGTGGTAATAGAGTAAGCAACACAGCAGATGGTCGAAAGTTTACCATTCCTTCATCCGCAAATGGAGAGTATATAACTAAGAAGACACTAGGTACGTATTGGGACGCATTTCCACAAGCTGTTGGAGGTGGCGATAGCACATACTACTGTGATAGCTTTTGGGGTGATACAGGTGGCGAGCTGCTGATAGTTGGGAGTTCCGCTAACAACATGTCGCAATGCGGTCTTTCGTCTGCAGCCTCGCTCCACGATTTCTCGAACACGTGGGCGAGCATCGGTGCTCGCTTGGCTTACTACGGAAGCCCGACAATCGTGAGCGGTTTGGAACTCATGGCGATGTAAGTAAAATCAGAGTGGCAACCCTGATTTCAGAATCGTAGGAACAAAAGCATAAGTGTAATATTTGTAAAAAGAAATGATATTATCATGGAAATTAGAAAGTCTACATTCGATTACTCACCTAGTCTGATAGAGTATGAGGGTAATTATATTCGCATCAACTTTGATGTTGAGCAGATTGAGCTAGCCAATGGTACGGATAGTGACGGAAACAAGAGCACTACCCGAATGGCTTATGCTGCATACGTTGTCCGTATCGAGCAGCCTGTGGAGCGTGACAAGGTTGTGGATGCTATCATATCTACAGCTTATCCAACTGATAAGATGCAGGCTATCATCAACAATCATTTTGCTAATCTGGCTATAATTGCCGATGGCAAGAAGCTTGATGTCGATGAGGAAGAGCACGAAGCAGAGTATAACGCTATGCAAGCTTGGCGCACGAAAGCGAAGTCTGTAGCAAAGGACGTTTTAGAAGAGTATATCAGAACTCATTAGAAGGAGGATAGCCTATGACAAAGGTAGTACATCTGTATGCCTCTCAGAGGGTAAGCAGAAGAGCCAAGGATGGTAGTGACGGTACATCTGTCACTATCCTCAGTACATCTATCACATATCAGATAAGTGCAAGTGGAACTGACGTGCCTACTGGTAGCTGGAGTGATAATGTTGTCGCAACAACTGACACGAAGCCTTATCTGTGGACTAGAACGATTGTAGTATATTCTGACACGAACTCTACTACAAGCTACAGCGTATCGTATAAAGGAAAGGACGGTGCGCCAGGCAAGGATGCCTATCGGGTAGAAGCTTCTCCATCCACTCTCGTTTTCGATACAAATGAAAATGGTGTTGTCGATGGGTCTGCATTAAGCGGCAAGTATGCGACAGTAACCGTCTATAAGGGCAGTCAAAAGATAAGCACAGACAATCTCTCTCTGCCAAGCAACTACGCAACAAAAAAATACACAAACGTAGATGGTAAAATATCCAATAACAATGGAGAGGCAAGAATTACTATTACAAAAATAGAACAGGAAACTATTAGCGGAGACGAAAAAGTCAGCAAGTCAAGCGGACAGATTTCCTTCCCTATCGACGTGTTAGGAGAGCGAAGCACTCTTATGTGGGTTACGGTAAACGTGCAAGTAAATGTGGCTAAGTTCACTGGTTCTGTGGTGGCTAACAACAAGAAGTTCGAGACTAAGTTCACAGAAATTTCGAAAAGATTTGAAAAAACGCCTACAAATTATGATTTAGCGAAAGCAGAATCTCGAATTACGCAGACTGCAAGAGAAATCTCCCTCTCTGTAAGCGAAAAGTCTATTGGAAGAAGGAACTTACTGACAGGTAGTGCATTTAATAGACAGGAAGGCTTTGGTTTACTCCTTGACGCGAATATTCGAGGCTATGGTATTCTAATGAATGATGGCGTGGATGGCATGAATTGTATTAAGGTTGCGTCATATTACGACACAACCAGATACCAGTATTGTGGTGCGTTCTGGGGTGGCTACAATACGAAGAATATTAGAGTTAAACATGGGACTCAGTACACATTCTCATGCTGGGTGAAAGTTGACGAAGCTAACACGACTGTTTTTCTTGAGGTGATTTATAATAGAGCCGAGATTGGAGCGGATAGAGACGGACGCCCTACTGGAACTTACTTCTTCGCTATCAATGAGCCTAACAAGTGGCAGCTGGTCAAATGGTCGTTCACAACTGATGATACACATGACTGGATAGAAGCAAATGTCTTTACGAGTTCAGATGTCGCTTATAAAACTTTTGTGGCAAGATTCTGTAAGCCTATGCTTGAAGAGGGCGATTATAATGGCTGGACTCTCTCACAGGAAGATTATGACTATATAGGCGGCAATATGCTTGATAATACATTGTCGCTCGATAAATCGGGCACGCTCTATGATGTCAACGGAGCATTGACTCCAGCAGGATTTGGAGAAAGCACGTCTATATATAAGTCGTTCGTCTATAAGCTGAAAGGAACTGTTGATAGCTTTAGCCAGCTTCCGTCTTCGGGAAACGTATATGGCGATACATACTGCGTACGTAATACCGAAATATGCTACAGGTACAACGGCAGCAAGTTTGAAAATGTCGGTAATGATTACTATTATAATGTTCTTGAATGGAGAAAATTAGAATCAGGGGCTTTCGTTCCTTTCGGCTTAGAGGCTAACAAGGATTACGTTTTCTCGTTCATGGCTAAGGGAACTGGTAAGCTGACAGCATACTTCTACAGCCCTGAAACAAACGTATTCATTGAGAGCTCTTTAGGAGAAACAGCTACGCGCGTAGATGGAGCAGCAACTTTCCAGCTGACGAGCGATTGGAAAAAGTACTGGGTTCACTGGCGACCATCAGACAGCTCGCACAGATATATCCTTTTGAGACTCAACAGAACAATACAGAGCAGCGCAGGTGATGCACCTATAACTAACTGCTATATCGCTCAACCGAAACTCGAAGCTGGTGCTGTCGTGACAGAATACACCGAGCGCAAAAGCGACCTCGTGGATAAGGCGAGTCTGAAGGCGGCGGGTATTGAGATTACGAGCGACCAAGTGAAGCTCTATGGTGATAAGGTGCAAGTGTTAACAAGAAAAGATGAAACTACCGAATATGAGGAAGCAGGAATGTTCAGCAATGGCAAGCTCAATGCTAACTTGATAGATGCAGGTGAGGTTGTCGCTAATGGTATCAACGCAAAAGAAGTCACAGCTACAAAGCTTCATGTTACAGGAGACAGCACTTTTGGCATCTGGACAGTTGACGGCAATCAAATTACAACTAAGGGTAGTTTCGAATTCAATGGAATGACTTTTATAGGACAGTCAATTCAGTATACGGCAGGATTTGTACGTGCCGGAAGTATAAATACGAAATATATGCGACTTGGATCGGAAACCGCAGAGTTTGGCGAATTCCGTAACAATGCATATAACGGAATTTGGTTTGGATCTGCGTCAAATACTGTGTATAACGGTAATAGTAATTACTGGAAATTGCCTACTGATTATAAGTACAAAGAGGTAGAAAGTGCAACTGTAAGTGGAACGCCTACAGCTTACATACATAATACAGACAGTGGCGAGAATCCAGCTTTTGCTATCAATCGTCCGAATGGTGGAGTTGCATTACGTACAAATGGTGCTCTAAAGGGGAGTCATGCATTTAATACAAGACGCACAAATTCAACATTAATAAATATGCAAAACGGTGAGGGGCTTATTGTATGCACGTCTAACTATGCGACAACCGTTAACTTGCCGAAAAATCCAGCAATAGGTGAAATGGTTACAATCATTCAGAGCGGAAACGGAAAGTTGAGCATATATGGTAGTAACAATATAAAGACTATCAGCAAAGATGATAACGAAAGCGATGGAAGAATTTCTGCAACAAAGGGGCAGATTAACCTTTTTTTCTACGATGGAACTCATTGGGTATGTTCATTTATCAATAACTACCTTAATAAAATTTCAAAATAATTATGAAGATAGTAAAGAACCGATTCATTCCCCCTAGAGGCTTTACTTATGTGAACCTCTTCGGGGTTCTCTTCACAAGAAGAGACAAGAAGATTAGTGATAAGACTCTCAATCACGAAATGATACACACAGAGCAGATGAAGGAAATGCTCTATGTATTTTTCTACATTTGGTATGTGGTAGAATGGCTCATCAGGCTTATCATCCTTAGAGACAGTCATAAAGCCTATCGTGCCATATCCTTTGAGCAGGAAGCCTATTCCAATCAGGAGAACCTTACGTACCGTGAAGGCAGGAAGCGTTATAGATGGCTTACTTATGTATTCTAAAAAGACAAGGCGGTTTACTACATGTAGCCGCCTTTCTTGTTGCTAACAGAACTTACGGATTGTTACTTTTTATAAAGTTTAACACAGAAATATTAAGAAAACGGATATTTTTCAGATAAAAAGTGTATTTTTGCATCACTTTCCTTATTATTAAGAATGAGGAACTAAGAATAAATAATAAACCAAAAAAAACAAAAGGAGAAGAATTTATGACTAAAGAGGAAGAAGATGAAGTCCATCGGTTAGTTCAATCAGTCGGTGTTGTACAGTTGTCAAGAGTAATGTTTAAGGGTATGGACGTTAGCGAAATGATTAACGTAATTATCCTTGCAGGTAGAGGCTACAGCGTGAAGCTACTCACTTGGTTCAAGTATTATTGTGAAGTGATGCCTCTGTTTATCATGCTTTTTCATATTGCATGCATGGTAACATTTGCGTCTCATGAAAAAGAGATGTGCGTATGGTTTAAGGAGAATTGGGTATCGGCAGCATTTATCTATTTTTCAGTTTACATCCATCCGCTTGTGCTTATAATTGCGAGCAGATTCTTTTGGCTCTGCTACAGATGGCGTATTCCGATGATTATCTACCTATTTGGGATAAATGCTATTCATATCGTATATTGGAATGTTTTTACCACCAACGAAATGGTGGAAGCTAATGTTGTAATACTTGTAATGACCATTATATTTTATGTATATGGTTTTGCCGATAAGTATTTCTCAGGCAAGGGCTGTCAAAGTTTAATCTCTAGATTATAATGATATGGGAAAGTTATTTGGTTATCACACCTTGGGAGTGTTATTAAAATCGTTGTCTGACTCTTGCTTTCGAGCAGACGAGCAAGAGAAGAGAGGGGAGAAGGTAACTGCTTGCGGAATGAGTAGCGATGAGATAGAAGACCTTTGTGAGAACTATCTGCCGTATGCTCTCAACCCGATGCTGAGCACGGAGGAGGTCAAGGAGAAGCTGCATGTTTCTGATGCTACTCTTAATCGTATGGTTGCTAGTGGTGACATCCCGAACGGAGAATGCAAGAAGCGTGGGCACACCCGATATTGGAAGAAGTGGGATATTCTGCACTTCATTAAGAGTAAGAGAGGTAAGTGATTGCCTCTCTTTTTTATTTGGTACAATACAATAGACAAAAACACACATATTTCCCCGAAAAATATACACACTTTTTGCCTTAAATTATACATAACGATATATGATACCACCTACTATCACCTTAAATCATTGATAATCAACCACTAAAAGAAAGTGTGATAGAGTTATATTTGCTCTCCCCTATTCTTTGTACCTTTGCATCCGTAACGTTACAATAGTGTTAGTTAATATTAAGGATTTCAAAAGATTGTATTATGGAAATGACAGATGCAAAGGTCGTAGAGAAGAAAATCTACGAAGAGGGAAAGAAGCACGATGAGTATGCTTCTAAGGCAACAGGTAATGCTGGTCTGACCCTTGGTATCATCGGCACAGCACTCGGTGCTGGTGCTTGGTTGCTTGGCGGTAACAACCGCAGCGTATTTGGTTCACTCGGCAGCAACATGCCTGAGAACGTGAACATTAACGCTTATGGAGCTAACTCTAGTTCCAATCAGCCAACCGCTTTGGAGGTAATGGAGAAGGAATGCGCTGATGAGGTGAAGCTGCTTACTGATATGTTCGGTTTGAAGCTCGACACCGCTAACAAGTTCTACGCTATGCGTGAAACTGACATCGCAGAGAAGTTCTCTATGTATAAGGGTGCTACAGAGGCTATCAACGCAGAGAACCGCCGTGCAATGGAGGCAGAGTTCGGTCTTTACAAGTCTCAGATTGATGCGGACTTCGGTCTGTACAAGAATCAGAGAGACCAGTACGATGCGTTGCAGGCTAAGTATTGCGACCTCGACAAGAAGGTAGCCGTTATGGAAGCCCTCACTCCTTACAAGGAGAAGCTGATGATGGCTTACGTGAACGAGAAGTGTTGCCGCAAGATTGATGGTCAGCTTGTGCTCCCATCTACACCAGTAGTTACTGGTTACGGCAGCTATGGCTGTAATTGCACCGCTCCTTCCACTCCCACTACAGGAGCGTAACAGAGCAAGAAAGTCCGTAAAAAAGACTAAGAAAAAATGAGTTGGTGAGGGGTGTTTGCCCTCGTTGGTAGATGCCCTCTCACCTCTCTATAATATATCACCAACTTAAAGATATTGATTATGATGAATTTTGGAAACAGCCCTTTGCTTGATATGGGCACAAGTCAGCAGCAGCCGCAGATGATGGATGCCGAGCTACAGAAGATGTACGAAGCAATACAGCAGAAGCGAGCATCTATCAACATGCAAGCGCAGCAGTCACCCACCCCACTCTGGGATGAGATTGATAAGATTGAGGACAATCTTACAGGGGCGCAACGTCAGTACTTGATGCAGAATCAAGAGTACGTCAATAGCTTGCAATATGTGTCTAAGCTAGTACAAGATGAGGAATTGCGCATCATACGCCCTCGTATTGAAAGCACTCAGCAAGGACAGGAAGCATTGAAGAAGCATCTATCTTTGATGCAACGGTTGAGAAAAGAAGTAGCGCAAGCAGAAGAACAGAAATCTGCTATGCTCAACGATTATATGACTAATCATAGCGATAAAACTTGGCAAGAATATCTTGTTTGGTACAATAAGACAAAGAAAGGAGAAACTAAGAAATGAACGTAACAGAACTTAAAGAGAAACTGCTTACATCTTTGGATTTGTGGGCAGACGCAAGAATTAGCGACATGGTGAAGGAGAACCCAGCACTGGCTATCCCTTCCGTGTACATGAAGCGAGCTTCGCACAACATTATCGCCAAGCACAAGGATAGTTGGGGCAAAAGCATTGACAACGCTACCCTATTCATTGCTGATGAGGACGGAAACATTGATGCCGATACCATATTTTCAGACCTCATGCAGATGCTAGAGAATATAAGCAACTATGAGTTTGATTTCGGGCTTATCAAAGGTCGCATTGATGGCGGTGCTATCGCAATCGACTTGCCCGACAATATTGTAACCACAATCTTGTTCGGCAGCAAGAAGAGTATCAGCTTCACCAAGGATGACTTTGAAGAATTGAGAAGTCTGGTAACAGCAGAATAATAATCATAAAAATAAAATAATATGGAAGCAAAAGATATTATGAATAAGTTTGATGAGCTTTACGGAATGATGGCATCATCAGCAAACGTAAAGTATATGCACGTATTCGGAAGCACGATGCGCTGCATGATGAAGGATATGGCATCCAAACACCCAGAGTTGGCACAAGAGTATCTTGATAAGCTGTGTGCTATCAAGTGGAAGAACTATCTCACCAAGAAGGAGGCATCTGAGATTGTAAACGGTATGAATCCGCCTGCCACTTGGGATATGCAGACGTGGCTCAACGCAATGAATAGCCTCGGACTTGCGACAGAGGAGAAGCCTTACTACAACGATTATGCTTTGTACGTTGCCATGAATCAGGTTGTAAGCGACCACGGATGTACCATCGCAAAGATACTCGGCAAGGAAGATGTTAAGGACATTGGTACAGAACATCTGGTTAAGTATGCCAACCACCTTGCACTCGACTTGTTGAAAGATAAGGATGGCGTATACGACATCAGAGATTATTTTCTGAAGTAACATCAAAAATATACGGTTATGAAAAAGGTATTCGAAGACATTATAGCTAGCAATGACATACAGGCTATCAAGAACTGCGTCACAATAATGGCAGATTGCTGCGAAGTCGGAATGAACGACAGCGTAATGCTTGATATGATGAAGCAGGTCCAGGGAGAGATTGGATCGTGTCACTACGACGAGGAAATGGCAGATATGCATCTCTGTATCATTGGACAGCTCCACGCAAAGGATGTAGCCAAGGATTATTGGCACGAAGTCAAGAATGATAAAATTAATCTCGAAGACTGGTGTGTCCTTTGGGGCGAAATGGTAAAACGTAATGACGGAAAGATTAAAAAATGGTTTCCTAAAATCAATGCGCTCGATTATGAACGTAAGATTTTCGATGAATGTGTTTCTTTCCTGGAAAACGGTGGAATGCCATATTATGATCTGAATATCTGATTTTTTCGTTATTCTGAATGAAGTTTCGGTTTTTTTTGCTATCTTTGCAGAAAGAGACCGAAACTTTATTTTTATTAATTATTCAGGATAACAGATTATGACAGATTTATTAGATTCATCACAGATTCGGCAGATAGGGGTTACTATATTTTCAGCTATACTTGCCTTTGCAACGCCAACAGAGGGCTTTATTTTGGCGTTGATTATCGCCTTTGGCTTCAATATCTTCTGCGGTATGAGGGCTGACGGTGTGAGTGTTGTACGGTGCAAGAACTTTTCTGTATCGAAGTTCAAGAACGCAATTTTAGAAATGTTGCTTTATGTAGCTATCGTCTATGTGATATACGGCATCATGTTAGGTTGCAATGATGGCACGGAAGCTTTGTTTGCAATTAAGATGCTTACGTATATATTCTGCTATGTGTATATATGCAACGCGTTCAAAAACCTTATTAAGGCATACCCTAAGAATGTTGCATTCAGAGTTATTTATTACATTCTGAGGTTTGAGTTTGCAAAGGCATTACCGAGTTATTGGAAGCCGATTTTGGAGAGATTGAACCAGGAGTTTGACAAAAAAGAGGAGGAAAGCAAAAATGGCAAACCATAAGATTCTTGAGCCATTCATTCTCAAATGGGAAGGTGGCTTCGTTAACGACAAGGACGATTTGGGCGGCGCAACCAATATGGGTGTGACTCTCGCTACGTACCGATCTGTGTTCGGCAGCAAGAAGACCGCAAAAGACCTGAAGCGTATGACTCGGGTACAATGGGGTATCATTTTCAAGAAGTATTACTGGGATAAGTGGAAGGCCGATGATATCAAGGACCAGAATATAGCCAATATCCTGGTTGACTGGATTTGGTGCAGTGGTTCCTATGGTATCAAGATTCCTCAGAAGGTGCTCGGAGTTTCCGTTGATGGTATTGTTGGTTCAAAGACAATTGCCGCCATTAACGCAAGAGACGGTAGAAAGCTGTTCGACACCATCAAGCAGGAAAGAAAAGATTATATTGACCGTATCTGCCAGGCCAGGCCACAGAACAATAAGTTCAAGAAGGGATGGCTGAACAGAATTAATTCGCTTGACTATGAGACTGATTGATAAGATTGCAAAGATTATAACCATCGTTGCTGTGACGATGCTGGTTCTATCTATGTTCTGTAGGTGCAATGCTAAAGAACGATTGGTAGAAAAACAAACATATATCACTGATAATCGCAATGATGCAAAGTGGGATTCACTCTTTAACGCAAGACTTATTAAAGAGTTGGATTTATATAAAGCATCGCATAAGGAATCCGTGAAGTCCACCACGAAAGAGAAGACGCATATAAAGGACAGCACAGCTTCAAAGTACGATGTGAACGGAAACAAAGTCGGCGAAGACAGATTCCACTACGAATATCACGAGATATCACAGGAAGATGTACAGATACTGAGAGATAGTATTTCTAGTCTTAAGGAATACAAGGATAGTGCTGCGATATATCATAGCAAGTGTGACTCCTTAATCTCAGTGATAAATAAAATATCGAAAGATAAAGTATATGTCGAGAAACAACTATCAAAGACAGATAAAACTTTCTTGAATATAGGTAAGATAGCTTCAGTTTGTCTTTTTATAGGCATTCTCGCATTGTTAGGATGGATATACCGAAAGGTAAAATTACATAAGCATTCTTAAGTTTTCTTTTCATAACATTTGGTTTAGTTATTTGTTTAAATAAAAAGGGGTGACCGCACGCGATGTGTAGCCACCCCTAAACATATAGATAATGCACAGAAATTATTCTTCTGCTCCCTGGAGAAACTTGATACCATATTTCATTTCGTAGTGCTTCTGCTGATCTTCGGTCAGCATTCTCGTTTCGCTGTCGTAGAATATAGTAAGCAGTTCTCCGTAGTCCTTGTCGTAGAAGTAGTTATACTTGTTGCAGAGATAGTTCCTTGCACAGAGACATCTGCTCGGAATTGTCTTGAACTTGCGTCGTGTCTTCTGTTTAATTCCGTTCGCTGCTCTGTATCTATCAAGCCTCAGTGTCTTTTTTAGAGATTCAGAACGTTTAGCTATTACCTCCGGTCTTACTATTGCCTGAGCACATTTCCGTCTAAGCCTTTCTTCAGTTTCCCTGGTATGTGTGACACCGAGTGATTTTGCAATATTAGTAACGCAGGACTTCGTTATTCCGAGCACCTTTGAAATCTCAGACGAAGACATTTCTGGATACATATTGCGGACAGACTCATGGATTTCGTTCCTGCGTCTTTCCCGCGCATCCTTAAACGAGTCTCCGTGTAACTTATGCAGCCACCAGTATACAGTCTGCACAGCGCATCCGAAATTCCTAGACATTGCGTATGGAGATTCATCCGGATGCTCCTTTATGTAATTTTTCTGTTCGTCTGTGAGTACATTCATAGGCTATCGATTATCACCACTTCCATGTAATTTTCCCCTCAACTGGCGAGAATGGAGTTTGTCATAGTTCATTTTTCCTATATCACTAAGTTTGAATCCAATATCGTGAGAAAGTGTTGCGCAATACCATAGTACATTACCAATCTCTTTGGCAATTTCCAACTTCTTTTCATCTGTAAAAACAGAATTGTCATCACGCAACACTTTCTTAACCTTATCGGAAACTTCACCAGCTTCACCTGTCAATCCCAATGTAGGATAAATGATAGGGTTAGGATAAATAGCAGTCTCTAGAGCTAACTGCTGATACTCATCTAATGTTAAATTCTTATTTTCCATTTTAATATTTAAAGTTTAAAATTCATGTTCATCACATACTTGGTCGCAAGATGATTCGTGCTCGTTATTGCTACACCATCCTACGCCGTAAACATCTTCGTTGCCAAACCAATGACAGTTACCGCAACATCTTTTGTTTTCCATATTACTAATGTTTTACTACTTCCAAATACTTCAACTTTGCGAATCGGTATGATTCATACATCTCATCTACATTCACATCTGTATTAAAAGCGAGAATACATCCTTTGTTATCAAAGAACCCAAGGATGATATACTTTTCTTCTACATACCCTGCAACGTATGCACCAATATCTTTACCTTTATAAAAAACAGGCTCTCCACGATACGCATTAAAAAATTCTTTATTTGTCATACGATATTTGAATTTAATGATAAAAAACTCAGTATCAAGCCATTTGTCGGGGCATAAACCATTTTTCGGCTTTCCAATGGTGATACCTTCGATTTTCTTTTCTATCATCGGACGATTTTTTGCATAACCGCAGAAGAATCGGACGTAGGTGTAAGGGATGAACCTAGCGGTTTTCTTTTCAAGCAACTCTTTGAGCTTTGAATTGCTTATAAGCATATCAAACTCTGGGTGCATTGTAACCTTGCGATATTCATCACTTTCTCCGTATTTTGCTTGAATTAAGCGGTTTATCCAATACGATTTGATAGCTCTGTATTCCTCAGTCTTTTCGCCAGCCACAATCATATCAAACCACTGCTTGCTGACGGTGAGGGTCAATACTTTCTTTTTCATCCTTCCACCTCCTCCCAGTCATTTGCGAGAATGTCACCATCAACGCACGGCATGCAAACAAAAGGAATGTCCAGATAATCCGTCTCCCATATATCATTAAAGGATACACATCGGACGTAAATTTTCTTCTTATTAATAAATGTAGTTCCACTACTCCATATCCTACGTTTCACTTTCTTTCCTTCCTTCATTCTTCTCAGAGCCTCCGAAAAGTCAAATATTTCCTTCTTCATAGCTACTTGTTTTTATAAATTTCACATGTCCCCTCATAAATTGTGCTATTTGTATAGATGTCTTTATATTGCGAAATGGAAACCAATCCATTTGCCTTCATTCCCTTAAGAATTTCATCATACACATTTTCTATTGCTCTTCTCTTCAATTGCTCCATGCCAAATTTGCCACGGCAATAGTATTGCATTTCAAAATTTGACATTGTAACTCTTGAATGAAGCTTAACGACTTGTGGCTTTATGTATCTAACCTCTATCTTTGGTTTGATGCCTAGTTGGTCAGCTAGCCATTGTTTCCATTTTGGTTTGACATCTTCTCCATCCAAACAAACAAGCAAGATGTAGATAAAACTCATACTAAGATATAAAATTGCTATATTCATACGCTACTTCTCCTTATCGAATTTATTACCTACAATCGTTACTGATAGTCCACTTTTCACCAAATTACAAAGCAGACATTCTGTATATTTTCCAAACTTAGCATAGAAAGCTCCGTCTTTAAATACAACTTCACCTTCGCCATCAAAGTCAATAATGTCACCTTCAAAAATAGGCACATCGTTGGTGTCTTTCAGTCCTGTGAATTGGCAGACTGTAGAAGGGTCAACTTCATAAGTGATATTTCTGTTCAACATACTTTCTTCTTGACGATTTTCGATGATATAGGTATTACCACATTCGGCATAGAAGTAACCTTCAACCCACTTGCCATTATCAAGACGTTTAGCCTTGAACTTGATATTTTCTATCTTCATAATAATTCTTCTTTTTCAAATTCACTCTTTGGAACACGATAACAAACTTCTGCACCATAGGAACGTTTTACGCCTTTTAAGGGCATTAACTTTTCTAGAATATTATGTACCTTAGTGCCTTTTCTAACACTAATAGATATATAATCATATCCATAATTTGCTAGTAATGGCGAGTTGTTTGCCATATACACCTTGCCTTTTTTACCAAGATTACTATGATTTCTTGCAGGCTGGTAGTACAACCCGCTAGCCTTATGCTTGATTCTGTAAGGTTTTGCCATAACTATTCTTCATTACATAAAGTTTCTACTACCTTTGTTCTTGTAGTTTTTGTTGCAGGGTCATATTCATCATGAATAGATTTTGCTACACCTTTTTTGTTGGTAAAATAAACAACTCTACCACCATCATAGAAACGATATACGGTTATACCATCCACAACAAATAGCTTCTCTACCTTAATTTCATTAATAGAGTCTGATGTTGGAACATTAACTCCTTTGTTCTCGTTGCAAGAAACGAGCATGAATATAACAGATACAAATAATAATATAATCTTCTTCATACACTACTTCTTTTTCCAATATTTACCAATTAAATAACCAATAACTCCACCCATAAAAGCTATAAATAGAACAGCTAGGGTAAGTATAACATAAAATTCAAACATGACTATTTTTCTTTAAGCTCTATGTGATTCTATAAACTTAGTAAAATCGAGAGGAAACTTCTTTTTAAGTTCTCTTTCACGTTTACGTCTCTCCTTCCTTGTAGGTGGAGGAACATACTCATCTAAGAAAGCAAACGTTTTCTTGCAATGAGCATTTAATACTGGAATATATTCATCCAATAATGCCTTTAATAATTCTTCCATATCAATCTTCTTTAAGTTCTACTGGCTCATCATTCCAAGACAATTCTCTTCCGATGAGTTTCTTGATAGTTCCTTTGGGAAGACCAACAGAGTCATTACAGGTTGGATTCATCATCCAATATCTGTCCTCATATCTTGTTGGTTTACTTTGGCAAACTCTTTCTTCGCCATTAAATCCTACACATACCCATGCCATAACTATTCTTCCTCTTCTATTATATAAGGACAACACTCTGCGTATATATACTTGCAAATATCACTTAATTTGCAAAGTTGACAATCTCCAACCATAACTATTCCTCCACTTTTACGCCAAATGGAGTGCCATCTGCAAATGTGAACTTTTTAAAAAGAGCTTCTAAATCACAACCATTGCCTATCACTGTTAAGTTTATTTTTTGATTGATTCCAATAGGAATCATCCATCCAAACGGCTGGTGCTTTTGCATCTCCTGCCAGCACTCTTCTGCGTTGGCAAATGGGCGGTACTTTACCCCTGGCTTGATGCGATAATTTTTTGAATCACAGTCAAAATGTGGCAGCATAGCAGTTTTCCACATTTTTGTAGCCTTATCAAAAATTTCAATTTCTTTTCCTTCTGCGTATGCCTTAATAATAGGCAGCATGGTTTTTGCTTCTTCTCTAGTCATAATCAATCCTCCAACTCTTTAAGTGCATCATGCAAATTGACAATCGCTTTTTCAAGTTCTTTCTGTCTGCCTTCTATTACCTTTGTTTTTTCATCAAAGATAGAAGAACACGCATATACAGAAGCTACTTGCATTGTAGCATATTGTATTTTCTCGATAGCTTTTTCTTTGCTCATTGCTTATCTTATTTTAGATTAAACTGCTTTGATAAAAATGAATTATTCTTTATCAAGTTGACGATTTCTTCTTCCGAATGAATGCCTTTCCAAAATAGTTCGGTATGACTACCACCTCTGTCGTCATCTACAGAGAACGGAACACCATAATTAGTATAAACCTCTCCGTGATGCTTGATAAGATGGCGACCAGGATTCTTTCGAATATTATTTATCCAAGCATCACAGTCGCACTCATTCCACATCTTATATTCTGCATTTGTCAGTGTTTTGTCAATGCCAATTGGATAATGTCCGGGACACCCATCCGTTCCAAAGTAAATAATCTCTGCCATATTCTCTTCTTTTTTACCCTCTCCCTGTTGCCAAGGAGAGGGCGGTTATTTACTTAGATGGCTCAGTATATGATACTGGCTCCCATACATCGTAAGCTGTCAGCAAAACTGGAGCGATAACAGATGGGGCGAAGATGATAGATGCTACAACATCTGGAGCATTCAACTCGTAGTTAACACCTTCTACTTTGTTTTCCTTACTAGCCCAGCCATAAGGCTTTGCTGTAATCGTAGAGCCATCTTTCTTTTTAAAAGTCTTCTCGCTAGAGCAAGAAGCGAACAAACTTGCAACGACTAAGGCTGCCAAAATAATCTTTTTCATATCATTATATTTTTAAGTTACTATCTATATGCAAGGCATATAATAAATGTTGGAGTTCGTGAACATAGGTAAACTCAAAATGAAAATAGTGATTACATTCATTTATATAGTTCCAATCCCTAAGATTTTCACATTGGCTGATTTGTAAGTCACCATAAGTCATTCTATCAAGCTCATCCAATTTATCATCTAGTTCCTTGGAAAACTGATAGCCACGCTTTCCACTGCCAACGTAAGACCAGCCTGTGGATTTATCCCATCCATTCTTCTCTAAAATGTCTGGCACAAGATTAATCGGAACAATATCCTTAACCCAAGCACAGCAATCTCCGAAGAGATAACCTTTATCTCCTAATTCCGCGCCTTCGATGTTCTCTAAGCAGACAACACCTTTCAGAACCGTTCCATCGTCCAACTCCAAAGTCTTTGATGGGTCTGATGATGTTACTCGGTAAACGACATTCTTAGAGGTGCCTAAAGGTACTCCGTTCGTCATTACCAAATCTCCAGGAATATATTCAACTTTAGTCATACTAATCTCCTTTCTTTTGGAATAAATCATCAATATACAACCAACGAGTAATATTAGCACCCGAACTATAAGCATCCCAATTTTTAAACAGAGCATCATTTCTCTTGAAAGAAATGTAAGTTTTAATGCTTTCTGTTATTTTTGCTTCTGCAAGGACTTCTGCGAACTCTCTTGGCTCTTCACTAGCATGATGCCATAAGTCCTTCAAAAACTCATTGATAGCCCACTTAGCACCGCATATAAATGCTGCTCTAATGAATTTGTCACTCGTAAGCTCACCATCGTTAAAATCAAAAGCAGCTTCTTCTATTTTCTTATTGTCTATCATAATCTATCCTTTCTTTTTCTAAGTTGATTCTTTCTACGCATTCTTCTTTGCGCCTTACCATCTTGTATATCTTCACACTTAAAGTGTGGTGGACAATACCAAGGTATGCAATCCGTTAAATCTTCATTACACATAATTAGCCATCCACGTTATTTGTCACCAGTAATCAACTTGCGTAATTTAGATATAACCTCATCTACATTCTTATCATGTGCTCCCTCGTAAAGTCCGAGACGAAGCATAATGATGTTTAGTGCAGGGTCATCTATTTCAATAGCCCTTTCTGTAAGTATTCCAAGCAAACGTACCAAAATCGTAAAAGTCTTAGGATAAGGAGTGCTTTTAGAACACTCAGCTATTTCTTTCAAGAAACTTGGCAAATCAAACTTCCATACCATATCGTTCATAACATAGTCACGAACAGTCTTACTTTTGAAATTCTTCATATCCTTCCACGTCTTTAGCTGTACCTAACAATGATTCATTGCCGATGTAAGGAATGCAATAAACTCGCCATTCACCACCTACTGTTTGATAGTTATATCCGCTTAATATTGACGGATTGCGAAAGAATAAAGCAGGTTCCCAAATCTCATCTTTCCCATCTCGAACCAATACCTTATCAAATGGCTTCAGCTCAACCTTTGGCTTCAAGTCCACAATCATTTTATTCTCAGCATCCCAAGCCTTGCCTTTCTTTGCAAGAGCTCCAAAGAGCTGCTGCTTCTCTTCTTCTGTGGCATATCTTATAAATTCTATACATTCGTTTTGAAAATGACTATCACTATAATTTATAATAACTTTATTTGAATCTAAACGAACTCTATGGTTATAAAATTTGCCATTAATATTTGATAAAATAAATATTATATTTCTATTGTTATATTTTACAAAAAGTATGTCTCCAATTTTAAACTCTGGTTGAGTCTTTTCAATTTTCAAAGTTTCAAGGTTTAACTTACCGCCACATCTATTCTCAAGCTCTCTGATATAACCATAGGCAGCATTATTATCTAACTTGCTATACTTAGCCGTTTCTGCATTTGGCATGCCATCAAAATAACATCCGTTGAATTTAGTATAGTCATCAGATGCCCATTCTTTGAAGATGCACACAAATCCACAATCACTGATAAGCACATCGCCCTTTTTCCAAGAGAACTTCTTCCAATCACGCATTCCCTTTGAAGGAAGGAGAATCTGTAAGCCATCAGGCCAGCATTTTTCTGTACCTAGTTTTGAATAATCAAACATAAGAGTACTGCCTACTTCATTAGTTGATATGCATTCAATATAATCCCCAGCGTCTGTTAAATGAACTTTATATAACTCTACATCTATATTGCGTAATAAGTCATATAACTTAGTCCCTTGCGGTTTATCCTTTAGGATTCTCTCTACATTAATCTTTTCTTCCATATCACTTCACTCTTTTAAATTGAACATTCTTTCCGTCTTTTCTGTCGATTGCGGCACAACAAATATCTTTGCAGATATTTTCATAAATATTGCTGCTTATCTCGTCAAAGAAGCAACCATTACATTCTTCTGTCTCGCTTTCAACCACCTTCAAGACGATTTCTGAGCCAATAGGTAAATCTTCCATAGTTACACCTCCTCGTTATATTTATTTTTTATTTTTCTTACGTTTTAAGTTAGCTATTCTAGTTTCTCTAAGATACTCCTCAGATTTCTTTAATCCGAGTTTCTTAGCTTGCTTGGTGACCTCGTAAACACTTCTGCCGAGGATCCTGGCAATCTGTTTATTCGAGGTGTTCGAATAAGCGACAGTCAAAGCCCTCGTCTGAGTCTCGTTCCAAGGTGTACCGGTATTATCCTGTTCATTCTCCAGGAACTCACCATCAGCATTAAGGTTGAAGCCGTTGAGGATACAGGCATTTGCTAGGGCGTTCTCGGCTCGTTTCCAGTCGAGTACCTTCTGACCGATAATCTCGAAGCCGAGGTTGAACTTGTCAGGGCATTCGGAGAAAACCTCATCATCGACCTTGACCGGGTAGAGAATCTCCATAGCATTGCGCATACGAGCATAAACTCCCCGGATAGGATTCGTGAAGCGTTCTGCGATGTTGACGGCATGAATACCGTTGTACTTATCCATCATCTCGGAAAAGCGTTCTACCGAGCTTACAAGCATGCTGCTCATCAGTTCCGACATAAGGAGCATTGTGTACATCTTATGCTCTTTGACGTGATGCTTGAGGAACTGATTATCGATGGCATAGAAGCATTTCTGTACGTCCGGCTTCAAGTCATCCTCAATGGTATCAGTCATATCCATCCAGAGTTGGGACATTCCGCATTCCTTCATATAGTGCATGAAGGCATCGATGAGTTCGTCTGAGCACTCCTTTGCTTCCGAGATTCTCTTCTTTGCCTCGAAGCGGAAGATTTTCTTGTTCTCCTTGATGAGGTTGTATGTGTCGGTGATTTGCGTCTGAACGATTGAGGCAAAACCGCCGACCATAGAATAGAAGAGCATATAGAAGCGATTCACCTGCTCTTCGGTTGGTACTTTGACCGGAATTCTAGCCAACACCGGTCTGGAGAAGTTTGGATTCCATCCTGTCTGCATACTATACCTCCCTCTCTACGGCCAATGCACAGCTGATGCAGAAGACCATCACTATTGTATGTTTGTATCTCTTCATAACTACTTTGATTTAATGTTTCCGTATGCAGCCATATAGCTATCAAGCTGCTGTGTTACGTGAACTAACTTCTGATTATAGCTATCTCGCTCTGCCCTAGCCTTATAGATAAAGACGAAGCTAATGATGAATGAGATTACTACCGTTATCACGATGAATAACCAAGGCAGCTTGTAAACTGCCTTATTGATTGCTCTTCCTAGATTTCTCACAATAACCCAGGAGTAAATTCCTATGAACACGACCGCCTGCTTTGTGGTTGCGTTAGTAACTTCTGCGATTTTACCTTTGCTTTCTACCATAATCAACTAATTTAAAAATATTGGTAATCTTCTGAAAATCTCATTCTCTGGAGTCTTAAACTCCTTATCCCACGTACGATACAGAACATTAAGGTTCAGTTTCTTCGCGATGGGTTTAAATCTTTCCTCGAATAATAAAACCTGTTCCTTAAACACATATAAGCGGTTGCTAGACAATCTAGAAATATTGTTAAGGTAATCGCGAGAGGTGCTGTTGGCTATTTTTTCCAAAGCCAACCAGTCTTTCATACTTTTTGGAGAAATACTAAGGCCATCAATATAAGAAAAAATATGTGGTAAACGATGCATGAGACTGAGTCCACTTGTATAGACGAATATGTTTTCGATGTTCGGAAAATCATCCTTGACACTGCGGGCGAAATCATCAAGGTCGATACTTGACAGGAATGGTTCTCCGCCCGTAATACACAAAGTGTGTATTGTTTTCAGTTCCTTAACCGTAGCGACTGTGATTTTCTCAATATCGTACAGTTTATTGCAGCATAATTCACATTTGTAATTGCATTTGCTAAGAATCATCAAATGCATGATTTCTGGTTTCACTTTTCTTTCTGCCATAATTCTAAAATTTACTTGGTTCGGTTGCACCAGTTATCGGTAGATTTCCAATAACCGGCCATCCATATTTCTTTCTTGGATGCGTCAGGGTGCTCACTGAGCCATTCCTCTGCCATTTTACTTACGTCTGCCATTTTGG
>ERZ1026858.30-NODE-30-length-72438-cov-9.993714_pt1 | contig 72438 bp, 60 predicted proteins | sample MGYA00380159_ERZ1026858 | MGnify/ENA primary metagenome ERZ1026858 (study PRJEB33269, sample SAMEA4719795) | human gut metagenome | biome: human-associated habitat; feature: organic feature; material: feces | place: Cameroon | collected 2013-10 ...
GGGCTCGGAGATGTGTATAAGAGACAGTATTATAAGAATGCAGATGGTTCATATTTTACGGATGAATTAAATGCAGGAACTAATAATTATTATCCTAAGACTGCATATATGATTTTACCTACAGACGAGCCTCAGTTTTCAACAAAATTTAGAGTTTCTGCTATGGATTCAATAATGGCAGGAAATGGTGATGCAACTAGAGATGCAATTTTTACTATTTATTATGATCAGATAGTAAAAATATCTGATGAGACACCGGATGCTCCAGAAGAAGAAATACCTAATTTCAAAGAAGCTGATAAGTCAAAGCTTAATGAGTTAATTACAAGTGCAGAAAAGATAACAGGTGATGCGTATACAGATTCATCATTTAACACATTAACAAGTGTATTAGCATCTGCAAAGACAATAAGTGCTAATAAGAAAGCTACTCAGACAGAAGTAGATAATGTATATAACAAATTGAAATCAGCTATTGATGGCTTGGTTAAGAAGGAACAGACAGGACTTGATTACAAGAATTTACCAGATGGAGTATATTCTCTGAATATTAATATGGTTAAGGTTGATAAAAAGACAGCATCAATGTCAGATGGTGCAGTTAATCATATTATTAAGCTTACTGTTAAAGATGGAAAGTATTATATAACAGTTAACTTCAAGGGATTATCTATTGGTTCTGACTTTGGATATCTTAAGGAACTTAAGTATTATCTTACAGGATATACAATGGATCAGTATGGAAATCCAATGGGTACACTTGCTGATACAGTAATTGAAGGATATCAGAAGAATACTGATGGAACATTAGTATCAGACAGATATGGAACAGATTATCCTAATGCACTTACATTTGAGATGATACCTGAAGCATTAGAAGACGGATATGTACCATTACAGGTATTTGTACCAATTATGGAAGCTATTGCAGAAGGTAATGGAGACCAGAATGTATTCATGAAGCTTGACTGGACATCAATCAAGGCAACTACAGATGATGATCCAGACCTCAAGCCACAGGACCCAGTAGAGCAGTCACCAGCAGTTGATGTGACAGATGCAGCTACAGGCGTTAAGGTTCATGCTGATAAGGGTGTATTTGAAGAAGGCGTTCAGCTTGTTGTTACTCCAATAACATCAGGAGATGTATATAATAAGACAGTTAATTCTCTTACAGAGGTTGGTAAGAAGTTCAGACTTTATGAAGTACATTTTGTTAATGCACAGGGACAGGAAGTACAGCCTAACGGAACAGTTACAGTGTACTATCCAATTCCAGAAGGATACGATATTAATAATCTTGTTCTTTACAGAATCAATGAGGACGGAACCAAGACACTTGTTAAGGGGGTTGTAGAAGACGGATACTACAAAGTAGTAACTAAGAGCTTCAGTACATACGCACTTGTTGAGAAAGGAAGCACAATTACTGACAGCGAGAATACAGCTATGATAGCAGGCTCTAATGTCAAGACAGGTGATTCTAACAACTTCGTATTATGGATAATGTTACTTGGCATTTCTTTAGGAGCAGGAGCTATTACAGTTGCTGGTAAAAGAAGAAAATTAAAAGGAGAATAGAAAATGAAGCGTAATGCATTAAAGGTATTTAAGGCATTATGTGGAATGGTAGTGGTGCTCGCCGTATCAATGGCGGGCATTACTGCTATGTCAGCATATGCCGCAGATAATGGAATATATGTTGCAACTGCGACACCACATTACAGAAATCCGCAGACAGGAGTTATTGAGGATTCCGGTGGAGATGGCTCGGCAGTTCTTGGACAGTCAATGACAGAAAGTGCAACTTACAGACAGGCACTTGTTGAAGTTGACAGCTCAGGCAATACATTTGTAACAATAAGACTCCAGCTTATGGATAATATAAGAGATCCTCAGTTTCAGGTAGACGGAACACCTGTATCTGCGACACTTATGCAGGAGGATTATACTAATAATACTGCTGATTACAGAATGAGAGTAAACAGCGAGGATTCAGTTATACGATGCAGCATGAATGTAATTGCAATGGGAAGAAATGTAATATTCTACATTACAGTTTCTAATCTTTCTGAAGGTTCAGCAGATTTCATTACAAGTATTACAGTAGACAAGCCGGCTGCTGTACCTGAAAATAATGGTTCAGGTGAATCGTATACAGATAACAGAACAGAAGCAGAACAGGAAAATGCTGCAGGTACAACAGAGGAGCAGACACAGGAGAGTGTAGCACAGGAAAGCACTGCACAGCCATCCACAGAATCACAGAGCAGTGAAAATGTTACCAAGTCATCAGGTGTATCTGGTCTTGCCGAATACGATGAGTCAGGCAATAAGGTAACAACAGCGTCTGAAGAAAATGTTAAGAGCAAAGGGACATCAAAAGCACCTGTTATAATTGCAACTGTAGTTGTTGTTCTGGCTGCCGGTGGTGCTGCAGGTTACTTTATATATAAGAAGAGAAAATAAATGGAGCTATTATGAGAATATTAAAGAAGATATTATCAGTCATGCTGACAGGTGTGGTTCTTGTTACTGCGACAGGGTGTGTTGACCAGCACCCTGAACAGTCAGCAGGCGGGAATACATCACAGGAGAGCAGGATAGTTGCGACATCACCATCGGTTGCAGATATATGTGACCGTCTGGGAATCGACCTTGTAGGTGTATGTCAGACATCTGGCACACTTCCAGACAGATATAAGGACGTAACACAGGTTGGACTTGCAATGAGTCCTGATATGGAGGTTATTAAGTCGCTTAATCCTGATTATGTTCTTTCACCAAACAGCCTGCAGAGTGACTTACAGCCAAAGTATGCGGCAATAGGAGTTAAATCATTATTCCTTAATCTTAAAAGTGTAGAAGGAATGTATGCTTCAATTGAAGGTCTTGGGGAAAAGTTCGGAAAGCAGGAAGAAGCTGAGAAACTTGTTGCTGAATACAACACATTTATAGAAGATTACAAGAAAAAGAATGAAGGCAAAGAAAGTCCGAGAGTTCTTGTACTTATGGGACTTCCAGGTTCTTATATTGTTGCAACTGAAAGCAGCTATGTAGGAAGTCTTGTGAAGCTTGCAGGCGGAATTAACGTATATGGTGATGGAGATGGTCAGGAATTCCTGAATGCCAACACTGAGGATATGAAGACTAAAGAGCCTGACATAATACTTCGTGCAGCACATGCACTTCCGGATGATGTTAAGAAAATGTTTGCAGATGAATTCTCACAGAATGATATATGGAAGCATTTTAAGGCAGTACAGGAAGGCAGGGTATATGACCTGTCTTATGATAAATTCGGAATGAGTGCAAAGTTCAACTATCCGGAGGCATTAGAGGAATTACAGCCATTACTGTATGCTGATTAAAGGAGAAAGATATGAAGAAGGGAAAAGGCATTATTGCATGGATTGTGACTCTTGCAGCGCTTCTTGTAGTATTCCTGTACGCAGTGAATACGGGAAGCCTTAAGGTTACACCCGTTCAATTGTTTAAAGGGCTTTTTATTGCATATGATCCGCAGGTTGCAACTGTTTACGACCTGCGTTTTCCAAGAATAATAGTTGCCATGCTTGGTGGCGCGGCAACTGCAGTTTCAGGGGTGCTTTTGCAGGCGGTTATGAAGAATCCTCTTGCAGACCCTGGAATAATCGGAGTCAGTTCGGGAGCAAGCTTTGTTGCTGTCCTTATAACAGCATTTGTTCCGGCGTTATATTTCTATACTCCGGTACTTGCATTTATTGGAGGAATGGTAGCGTTCCTGCTTGTGTACGGATTGTCATGGAAAGGTGGTCTGTCACCACTCAGGATAATTCTTGTCGGAGTTGCGGTTAATGCAATGTTTACAGGACTTATGAGTGCATTTAACAGCAGCACAGGAAGCAATTATTCAGGGGTAGCAAGTATAGTCAATGCGAATATTACAATGAAGACATGGAGTGATGTGAGAATACTTCTTGTATACACAGTAATCGGACTTGTCGCAAGTCTGTTCGTGCTTGGACAGTGCAATCTCCTTGCACTTGAGGACAAGACGGCGCGTTCTATTGGTGTAAATGTGACAAGAACCAGAATTATTGTATCTGTAATCGCAGTACTTCTTGCTTCAATATTAACAGCAGTTATAGGTCCTATAAGCTTTCTTGGACTTATAGTGCCTCATATTGCAAGACTGCTTGTCGGAAGCAATCATAAAGTTCTTGTACCATATTCAATAGTACTTGGTGCATTTATGCTGTTATGTGCAGATACGCTCGGAAGAACAATAGCAGCACCTTATGAGATAAGTGCGTCAGTCATTATGTCAGTAATTGGCGGACCATTCTTTATCATTCTGTTAAGGAGGTCTAAGAAGAATTATGGCTGATAATGTATTTGAAATCAATAATCTGTCATTTGCATATGATAAGCAGAAGGTTCTTGACGGATTGAATCTTACATTTGCCAAAGGCAAAGTAACTACACTTATAGGTGCTAACGGTTGCGGCAAATCAACACTTTTTAATCTGTGTACCAAGAATCTTAAGCCACAGGAGGGAAGCATACAGCTTGCCGGAACTGATATTGAATCAATGAAATTAAGGGATTATGCGAAAAATGTAGCAATAGTCCACCAGTACAACACGGCACCGGCGGATATTACTGTTGAGAAGCTTGTAGAGTATGGAAGAACTCCTTATATGACATTCGGCATATCGAAGGATACAAAGCTTGATGAGGAAAAGGTGCGTTTTGCGCTGGATATAACTAATACATACAAACACAGGGACAAGCCTGTAGCAGAGCTTTCAGGCGGACAGAAGCAGAGAGTATGGATTGCCATGGCACTTGCACAGGATACTAAGATTCTGTTTCTTGATGAACCTACAACATATCTTGATATAAGATACCAGCTTGAAATATTACAGCTTATAAGAAAACTTAACCGTGAGTACGGCATGACAATAATTATGGTTTTGCATGATATTAACCAGTCACTTTATTACAGCGATGAGATAGCAGCAATGAAGGATGGCCATATAATTGCAAATGGTAATCCTTCAGATGTAATAACCACAGAGCTTATTGAACAGGTATATGGCGTGAAACTTAAAGTGACACAGGTTGATGGAAAGCCATATGTACTTACAGTCTGAGAGTATTGTAATACCAGAAATTTCTTATTGACGAATTTTCTCAAATACGATATCTTGTTAGAAGTAGCTAATCAAAGTGAGTGATGCAATATGAAAGTACTGTGTCACTTACTTTTGGCTATAGGGCTGATTTCAGAAGCTGATTAATTAAAGAAAGGTTAAGAATCAATATGATGATTAATAAAAGGCTCATAGGTACTGTGAGCGAGAGTAAGAAGTATATAGCTGGCAATGTTGTGGCACAGTGGTGCTCGCTGGCAGCCAATATTGTGATGATGTCAGGCATAACAGCGCTGTTTGCGGCAGTGTATAACAAAACTTACAGCACAGATACACTTATAAGAACTGCAATATTGATTGCGGTTGCAGCAATTGTGCGCGGCGTATGCACAATAGTGTCATCAAGAATGAGCTTTCTGGCATCTAAGACAGTCAAGAAAACTTTAAGAGAGAAGATATATAAGAAACTTCTTTCACTTGGAAGCGCTTACAGAGAAAATGTACAGACATCAGAAGTTGTACAGGTGGCGGTTGAAGGCTGTGACCAGCTTGAGACATATTTTGGTGCATATCTGCCACAGTTTTTCTATGCAATGCTTGCACCGCTGACACTTTTTGTTGTTCTTTTATTCGTAAATGTGCCATCAGCAATAGTGCTTCTTATATGCGTACCTCTTATTCCTGTGTCAATTGCTGTTGTGCAGACATGGGCTAAGAAGCTTCTTTCAAAGTACTGGGGACAGTACACAGCACTTGGAGATACATTTTTAGAGAATCTCGAAGGTCTTACAACCTTAAAGATATATAAGGCAGATGAGTACAAGAATAAGCAGATGAATGAAGAGTCAGAGAAGTTCCGTAAGATTACAATGAAGGTGCTTACAATGCAGCTTAATTCTATAACTATTATGGACTTAATTGCATATGGCGGAGCAGCACTTGGTGTAATTATGGCGGCAACACAGCTTAAGGCTGGTAATGTAAGTGTTGCAGGCGCACTGCTTATAATCCTGTTATCTGCGGATTTCTTTATTCCGATGAGACAGCTGGGGTCATTTTTTCATATTGCAATGAATGGAATGGCTGCAAGTGACAAGATATTCAGACTGCTTGATATTGAGGAGAATGATTCACAGGCAGGCAAGGCATTTCCTGCAGATGCTTCAATCGTATGTAAGAACTTAAGCTTTGCATATAAGGACAATACGGAAAGAAAGGTTGTTAAGGGTGCAGATTTAACATTTGCTAAAGGAACACTTACAGCACTTGTCGGTGAAAGCGGCTGCGGAAAGTCAACAATATCAGCAATTCTTATGGGAAGAAATAAGGGCTACGAAGGCAATGTGCTTGTTGGTGATACTGAGCTTTCGGATATAGCTGAGAATGAGATATTTAAGAATATTACATATATAAGCCATCAGAGTTTTCTTTTTAAAGGGACAGTGAGAGATAACCTTAAAATGGCAGGCGGGGATATAACTGACAGCCAGATGTGGGATGCTCTTTCTAAGGTGAATTTAAGTGATTTCCTTAAGGCTGAGGATGGACTTGACACTAAGCTTAATGAGGGCGCTTCTAATTTCTCAGGTGGTCAGAGACAGCGTCTTGCACTGGCGAGAGCGCTTCTGCATGACAGTCCTTACTATATATTTGATGAGGCGACATCTAATATTGATGTTGAGAGTGAAGATGTAATTATGAAGCAGATTGAAAGTCTGGCTGGGAAAAAGGGCGTTATTCTCATATCTCACAGACTTGTAAATGTTGTTAATGCAGGCAATATCTATGTAATGAACAGTGGAGTTGTTGCAGAGTCTGGAACTCATGAACAGCTTGTTAAGGCTGGCGGTGAATATGCCAAGCTCTGGGATGCACAGATGAGTCTTGAAAACTATGGATTAGGAGGTGTGCAGTAATGGATAAGAAGAAAAGAAGCGGATTCGCAGTAATGTGCGGACTTATCGGAATGGTGAAGCCGCTTGCCGGATTCATGACAATTGCTGTAATTATGGGAATAATCGGACACCTTATGGCTATATTCATAACAGTTTTCGGGGCAATGGCTGTGTTAAATGTGCTTGGGATTAAGATACATTTTTCATTAGGAGTAATCTTTGCAAGTGTGCTTATATTCGCACTTGTAAGAGGTGTGCTTAGATACGCAGAGCAGGCGTGTAACCATTTCATAGCATTTAAACTGCTTGCACTTATAAGAGATAAGGTATTTGCTTCATTAAGAAGGCTTTGCCCAGCAAAGTTAGAGGGCAGGGACAAGGGCGACCTTATATCAGTTATTACCTCAGATATTGAGCTTCTTGAGGTGTTTTATGCACATACAATATCTCCGGTTATTATTGCATTTTTCGTAAGCCTTATTATGTGTGTTTTCCTTGCACATATCAATCCGGTGCTTGCGGTTGTGGCACTTGTGGCTTATGTGGCAGTAGGTGTGTGCGTGCCTGTATACATATCCAAGGCAAGCAAAGATACAGGACTTACATTCAGAACGAAATCAGGAGAATTAAGCAGCTTTGTGTTAGACAGCTTGAGAGGACTTCCAGAGATTTTACAGTATAACTGCGGCATGGAAAGACTTGATGAGATGAATAAAAGGACTGATAGCTTATCAGAAGATGAAAGCAGGTTAAAGTCACTTACAGGAATTAACATGGCGGTTACTAATACGGTTATTCTTGTGGCAGACCTTGTTATGATAATTGTTTCATGCTCTTTATACGGCAAAGGTGCTGTCAGCTTTGCAGGTGTATTAGTATCTGTAGTTTCAATGATGAGTTCTTTCGGACCTGTTGTTGCTCTTGCTAATCTTGGAAGTACATTGCAGAACACATTTGCAGCAGGAAACAGAGTGCTGGATATTCTTGATGAACAGCCGGTTACCAAGGATGTTACAGGCTGCGAGAACATTGAATTTAATGGCGCTGCTGCTGAAAATGTTACATTCTCATATGGAGAGGAAACTATACTTTCTGATGTATCAATTCCTGTTCCAAAGGGAAGCATTATCGGAATTTCAGGAAGAAGTGGAAGCGGTAAATCAACACTTCTTAAGCTTTTTATGAGATTCTGGAGTACTGATAAGGGAACTATAACGATTTCAGACAAATCAGTTGAGCAGATTAATACTGATAATCTTCGTTCAATGGAAAGCTTTGTGACACAGGATACACATCTGTTTAATGACACAATTAAGAACAATATAAGAATTGCAAAGCTTGACGCAACAGACGAGGAGATAATCGAAGCGTGCAAAAAGGCTTCAGTACATGATTTCATATCAAAGCTTCCTGATGGATACGACACTAATGTCGGTGAGCTTGGAGACATGTTATCAGGCGGGGAGAAGCAGAGAATCGGACTTGCCAGAGCATTTTTACATGACGCACCATTCGTGCTGCTTGATGAGCCTACAAGTAATCTGGACAGTTTAAATGAGGCTATTATCCTTAGGTCTTTAAAGGAAGAAGGCAGGGGCAGAACTGTTGCACTTGTCTCACACAGACAGTCTACAATGCGTATTGCGGATAAGGTGTACTGCGTTGAGAATGGCAGGGTAAGCTGATATGGATAGCAAGGCTGAATTAAAGACAGAGAAGAAGAGATTGGAGAATACTTAATGAATATAAAGAAAGCATTTTTCATTGTGCTGGGGTGTTTAAGTCTTGGACTTGGAGCGCTCGGGGCGGTACTGCCGATACTTCCTACTGTTCCATTTCTTATGCTTGCGGCATTCTGCTTTGCAAAAAGCTCAGAGAAACTGCATAACTGGTTCGTATCCACTAAGCTTTATAAGAAGAATCTTGAAAGTTTCGTACAGGGCAAAGGAATGACTATGAAAACCAAGATTAGAATAATGATTACGGTTACAATTCTTATGAGCATTGGATTTATTATGATGCATGCTGTGCCGGTTGGAAGAATTATTCTTGGCTTTGTATGGATTTTCCATGTGATGTATTTCATATTTGGAATCAAGACACTTAAAGTTGAGACAGAATAGACTTGCAAAATGTATCTTAAAAGGGCAAAATATACTCATATTATTTCATTGATTAAAAGGTAAGAAAGAAGGATAGATATGGGACACGAACTTACTAAGAATGATATCAAGAAGATGGAAGAAGAGATTGAGTACAGAATACATGAGGTAAGGAAGGCTGCACTTGATGATGTCAAGGAGACAAGGGCTCAGGGTGATTTAAGTGAGAATTTCGAGTATCATGCAGCTAAAAGGTTTAAGAATAAGAATGAGAGCAGAATAAGATACTTGCAGAGAACTATTAAGAATGCGACTGTTATTGATGATTCATCAGCAGATGATGAGGTTGGCGTTAATAATACGGTTGAGGTATTATATGAGGATGATGAAAGTACTGAGACTATTAAGATTGTTACCACAATCAGGGCTGATTCGTTAAGCGGAATGATCAGTATAGAATCACCTCTCGGTAAGGCTCTTCTTGGACATAAGAAGGGTGACAGGGTACTTGTACAGGTTAATCCACAGGTTGAATATTATGTTGTTATCAAGGATATATCTAATACTGATGATTCTGATGATAATATAACAAGTTATTAATAAAATATAAAATATATATTATTAAGTTGACATGATAGCGGCATACTTATATAATCTTAGTATACATTTGTTTGCGTAAGATTATTATAAGGGGTGCCGCTTTTGCAGTTTAATGAAGCACAGATTCAGGCTATACAACATAATAAAGGACCGTGTATGGTAATTGCAGGACCTGGTTCTGGAAAGACTACGGTTATTACACACAGGGTAAGGTATCTTATTGACAGATGCGGGGTCAAGCCGTCTGATATTCTTGTTATTACATTTACTAAGGCTGCAGCAGAGCAGATGAAGCTTAAGTTTAAGGGGCTGTCAGAAGGAAGAAGTTCAGCAGTAACATTTGGCACATTTCATGCAGTATTTTTTACAATACTTAAGGCTGCATATAATTATTCTGCACGCTGCATTATTACGCCACAGGTACAGCATGAATTCGTGAAAGACCAGATGTGCAGGCTTGAACTGGAGTATGATGATGAGAAGGAAGCTGTGGCAGGTGTTTTATCTGAGATAAGCCGTGTTAAGGGTGAAGCTGTTAATATAGATGAATATGAGAGCATGTGTGTTCCACCACAGAGTTTCAGAATAATATACATGGCTTATGATGATATGCTTGTAAGAAAGCATCTGATTGATTTTGATGACATGATAGTATTGTGCCGTGAACTGCTGATGCAGAGAGAGGATTACAGGAGGGCATGGCAGAATAAATATAAATACATTTTGATAGATGAATTTCAGGATATTAATAAGGCACAGTTTGATGTTGTGAGGATTCTAGCTGATGGATACAGGAATCTCTTTGTGGTTGGAGACGATGACCAGAGCATATATGGATTCAGAGGTTCTGCACCACAGATAATGTTAGATTTTAATAAGTATTACAGTGATGCGGTAAGAATTGATATGTGTATTAATTACAGGTCAACTGGCAATGTTGTGCTTGCTTCAAGGGCTGTGGCAGAGGAGAATGAGCATCGTTATTATAAAGATATAACGACGAGCAATGCACAGGGAGATTCTGTGTCTATATATGAATTTAACACTCTGAATGATGAGAAAGCATTTCTTGTATCAGAGATAAGAAGGCTGATTGATGCTGGAATAGCTGCTGATGACATTGCTGTGTTATCAAGAACTAATATTATTGGCAATATGTATATGTCAAGGCTTAAGAGTGAAGGAATATCATGCAGTGATGATTCTGCAATTCAGGATGTATATGAACACTGGATAAGTAAGGATATTCTTACATATATAAGGATTGCACTTGGCAGCAGGGAAAGAATGGATTTTCTACGGATTATTAATAAGCCGCTCCGATATATAACACGTTCATATATTACACAGCCGGCAGATATTAATGCATTGAAGAGAGGCTATGAGGGAAATGAACAGATGAGTGAACAGGTAGAAAAGCTGGTGTCTGATATTAGTATGATAAGAAGTATGTCTCCATTTGCAGCTGTTAATTATATAAGAAAGGGTGTTGGTTATGATGAGTATATAAGAAATTATATATATGAACATAAGGCTGATAAGGAAGAATTATATAATGTGCTTGATGAACTTGCACACAGGGCTTCGCAGTATATGAGCCTGTCACAATGGCTGGACTGTATTACAGAATACATCAGGCAGTGCGATAAAGACAGACAGAATAATACAGCAGATGGTGTGCATATGCTTACAATGCACGGCTCTAAAGGTCTTGAATATAAGATTGTACTGGTAATGGATGTCTGTGAGGGAATAGTACCGTATAATAAGGCGGTTCTTGATGAGCAGATAGAAGAGGAGAGAAGACTTTTTTATGTTGCGATGACAAGGGCAAAAGAAAAGTTGTATCTTCTGTACCCCAAGCAGAGGTATAACAAAGATACAACCCGTTCACGCTTTATAGAGGAGATACTTACTGCTCGTTATCCTCTTCTTCGTACAGATCTTCATACTCCATAGCATCTAATTCCTCGTCAAATGCCTCAGATACAAGCTCATATTCTTCATCAGATTCAATATTCTCAAGTACAGGTTCGTTGTCGCCTTCAACCTTGTATCTGTAAAGATATACCTCATCGTTGTCTGCAGCTTCACCCTCAAGTGGAAGAAGTGCGATATAGTCGTTATCTCCAGCAGGGAATATGCGTATTATTGCACATTCACATTCTGTGTTATCGTCAAGCATCAGAGTTACTGTGTTATATTCCTGATTATTATTCTCCATAATGTCTCCGTTCTGCCAGTAATGGCTTTAGTATTTTCTCTACTCTAACAAAAATTATGTATAAAAGCAATGAAAATAAAGAAAAAAGACTTGCTATTTTATTATGTAAGGTGTATATTATGCATAAGTTAATAATTTAAGTCAAAGGGGACGATTTTAGCAACAACGCTAGGATTGTCCCCTTTTTGGTTAAATTAATAGCACTAAACAACGAATATTATAATCTGGAGGTTCACGCCATGGATAAAATCGATAAGAAGATAATTACATTATTACAGCAGAATGCAAGAATGCCATTAAAGGCACTTGCCGAGAATGTTTTCCTTTCATCACCGGCTGTTTCAGCAAGAATTGAGAGACTTGAGAAGGAAGAGATTATTGAAGGATATGAAGTTAAGATTAATCAGTTAAAGCTGGGATATCATATTACTGCATTTATTAATCTTGAAGTTGCTCCTGTACAGAAACCGGATTTCTATCCATTTATCAAGTCATGCCCTAATGTTGTTGAATGCAACTGTGTAACAGGTAATTATTCAATGCTATTAAAAGTTATGTTCCCAAGCACTATGGAACTTGATACATTTATCGGCCAGCTTCAGAAATTCGGAAGAACAAGCACACAGATTGTGTTCTCAACACCTGTTGCGCCAAGAGGTATTGATGTTAATCAGGAGATGCCTACAGATAATTAATCAAAAGTTCATAATTATTTCACCTATTAGCACTGTCAGACACTTGCTGTTCTGGCAGTGTTTTTGTTATAATTATCTTAGTCTAAATTTTGTGTTACGAGGAGGTATTATGAGTAAGGCTTCAGATATATTAGATAATGTAAGTAAGGTGATTGTGGGAAAGAGAAATGTTTCGGAATTGGTTCTGACAAGTATTATTGCTGGTGGACATGTTCTTCTTGAAGATGTTCCGGGAACAGGAAAGACTATGATGGCGAAATCATTTGCCAAAAGTATAGATGGTGAATTTTCAAGAATTCAGTTTACACCAGACCTTTTGCCGTCTGATATAACAGGCGTACATGTGTATAACCAGAAAGAGGGGGAGTTCGTATTCAGAAGAGGTCCTGTATTTGCTAATGTTATTCTTGCTGATGAGATTAACAGAGCAACACCGAGAACTCAGTCGGCACTTCTTGAGTGTATGGAAGAACATCAGGTTACTGTTGATGGAGAATATTCTAAACTGGCAGAACCTTTTATAGTAATTGCAACGCAGAATCCAATTGAAACAGCAGGAACATATCAGCTTCCAGAGGCACAGCTTGACAGATTCCTTATGAAGATTAATATGGGCTACCCGGAAAAAGATGATGAGGTACTCATTCTTAACAGATTCCTTACATCTAATCCGGAAATAACTCTTGAAAAAGTGGCAACATGTGAGGATATTATTGCAATGAAGGAAGATGCTAAGAATGTATACATTCATCCGGTGCTTATTGAGTATATTGTTGAACTTGCAAGAATGACAAGAAAGGAAGAAAATGTATTAACAGGTGTCAGTCCAAGAGGAACACTTGGCATGCTGAATGCTGCAAGAGCATATGCGTATGTCGCAGGCAGAGATTATGTTGTGCCAGAGGATATTAAGATTTTGGCACCATATGTATGGGCACACAGACTTGTTTTACAGACAGGTTTTATGAACAGAGATAATAAAGAACAGATCATAGGCAATGTTGTCTCGAAAACAGCAGTTCCTACTGAAGATTGGAATAGATAATGAATGTTTTGTTAATGCTTTTAGGTGTACTGATTGTGTACATTGCTGTAAAGCTTGTGTACAGATATAACTGGAATAATAATCTTACAGTGAGTCTTGAATTTGATAAAAAGCATGTGGTTAAGGATGATATTGTTAATATTACAGAAGTTGTTACTAATGCCAAGAGGCTGCCACTTCCTTGTATTAATCTTAAATTTCAGGCTGCAAGAGAATTGCTTTTTACAGGTTCAGATACTAATTCAAGTGTATCGGATAAGACTTACCGTAATGATGTATTTTCGCTTCTTTCTAATCAGAGAATTACAAGAAAGGTTCCTGTCAGGTGCACAAGAAGGGGCGTTTACCGCATTTCAGGTCTTGAGATTGTATTCTCTGGCTTGTTTATGAATGAAATTAATGTTCTAAAGACTGGTAATAACTGTGAAATAACAGTATATCCAAAACCGGCAGACCCGACAGTGTTAAAACCAGTGAACAGCAGGATTACAGGAGAAGCAGAACGGAAAAAATATATGCTTGAAGATCCATTTGTATTCAGGGGGACAAGAGACTATACGGGTAATGACAGCCTTAAGAATGTCAACTGGAAGGCAACGGCAAGAACTGGCAATCTTATGGTTAATGAATATGATGAGTCTGTCAGCAGAAATGTATGCATTCTGTTAAATCTCGAAGAAGACGGAGTATTGAGGTATGATGCAGTTGACGAACAGGCTATAAGTATTGCAGCAGGAATATCGCAGATGCTAATTGCATGTGGAATAAATGTTTCAATGCTCAGCAATGGATGTGATGTTGATACAAAGAGTCCGGTTGTAATAAATAATGGTTCTGGAATAGGACATCTCAATAATATTAATACTGCACTTGCAAGGATTGATACAGGAATTACTATGGAAGAATACTCTGCTATGCTTGAAAAAATTCTTGAGCCGGATAATATGAGAATAGAAAGTGAATATGTATATGTTTTAATCTCTGCAAGCAGAAGAAAGAAATTGCAGAGTGTTATTAATAAAATCAGCAGGCTTCAGGCAGATATGGTATGGATTGTACCACATTTTCCAGGAGATGATTATGGACTGGAATTATGTGATTTTGAGCCGGTTGGATGGGAAGTTAAGTAAGGAGAAGCAATATGAGTGAGTCTGTTGCGCGTTCAGGAAATAAAACATTATATGTAGCGCGGTTAGTTGTGGAATTACTTAGTCAGTGTGTTGTTTTTATGGCATTTGCTGCAATGATAATTCTAGGGGTTGTTAAAAAGTCTGATGAATATATTTTATACGCCGCACTGGTCACTATTCCTGTAGTCATTACATTTTTTGCAAGAAAATATATAACGTCGTTGTTTCTTTTTGTAATGATTCATATAGTACTTATTGCAGCAGCAATTATGCTTGGAAGAACAGATGCTGAAAGTACGGCATATTTTGTAAGTGTGTTTGTTGTATGTGTACGATCTGTAAGTGTAAGGATTGCTAATGTAAGAAAAACTGAATATATGAAGGAGTCGCGGTTCAGCACTAAAACAGAAGATGTTAATGATGATGAAAAGAAAGCGGTAATGCAGACTACAGAGAGAATGTCAGTGGTGTATTGCATTGTTATGATTGTTGGAAGTACATTTGGAGGACAGAATGGCAGTACAAAACTTGTAAGTTTTGAATCATTGATGTTTGCCTTTTTTATAATTCTTTTCCTTATAGGGAATCAGCTTAAAGGAGTTAATGATTTATTTATAAGTAATACAGGTAAATCTGAATTCCCAGCAAGAAGAATAACAGGCATTAATATGGCAACTGTGGCTGTTGTAGCTGTATTAATGATAATGGGAATGCTTCTGTTCTACAGAGGAAATGGTGGTAATATATTTGCACTGATGGGAAGTATTTTAGGTGTAGTATTCAGACCGCTTCTTAAATTGCTGCTCATGCTTATGAAAGAAAATGACGAAGCTCTGCCTCAGCAGCCAACTCAACCAATCAATAAGGATGATGCTTTGTATGAGGAAACAGAGATAAAAGAATATGCGGATAATCCTGTTATGCAGGCAGTTTTCGTTGCTTTCACAGTGGTTATTATTACAGGGTTAATGATTGCTGTTATATATGTTATTGTAAGATATGCGAGAAAGTTCAAGGAATCAAGGGATGATAATGGAGATGAGGTTGAATTCATAGGAACAGGCAGGCATGAAAGAAAAATCGGAAGGTCTAAGCGTGCTGTGGAGAAAACCAATCTTGCGGTTAATATGCAATATAGAAAAGCATTTAAAAAGGCAGCGATGCTGGATAAGAGAAAAGAAAAGATGGCTGCAAACAGTTTGGTTTATATGCAGCCTGAGGATATCACAAGAAATAATATTACTTCAAATGCTGCGACTGCTGAAAGAATTACAAGAAGTTATGAAAAAGCCAGATATTCTGATAAGAATATTTCCAAAGAAGAACTTGAATTTATGCTTGACTTTATAAAAAATGACAAGTATAATAAGCGTACATAATAAGTAAATGCTGTGAAGAGGACTATTAGATAGGAACCAGAGTCAGAGAACTGCCGGGTGGTGCGAGGCAGTCGAAGGAACTTATTGAACTCGCCTTGGAGCTGCTACCTGAAATCATTATGAGAAGTAGGAGTAGCCGGAAGCCAACCGTTATAGTGGACAGAATATAATGCAGCACATTTGTTGTACGTATTCAGTGAGTGCATAGCATAGCTATGAAGAAGAGTGGTAACGCGTGAGATTTATCTTTCGTCTCTTTGGGTAGAATTGCCCATGGACGAAAGATTTTTTTATGCTTATCTTTAAGAAAGCCTTTACTTATTAACAATACATATTTATATTTTCAGGAGGTTTTAGGAATGTTTGATTACAGACAGTATGAAAGAGGCTATTTTATGCCACCAGTTAAGTGTAATGACTGGGTTAACAAGGAGTATGTTGATAAGGCACCAATCTGGTGTTCGGTTGATTTAAGAGATGGTAACCAGGCTCTTGTTGAACCTATGAGCCTTGATGAAAAACTTGAATTCTTCCAGATGTTAGTTGAAGTTGGATTTAAGGAAATTGAGATTGGTTTCCCTGCTGCTTCTGAGACAGAATATGAGTTCTGCCGTACACTTATTGAGAAGAATATGATTCCTGATGATGTTACAATACAGGTACTTACACAGGCAAGACCACATATTATCAAGAAGACATTTGAAGCTGTAAAGGGTGCTCCAAGAGCAATCGTTCATGTATACAATTCTACTTCATTAGCACAGAGAGAACAGGTATTCAAGAAGTCTAAGGAAGAAGTTAAGCAGATTGCAATTGAAGGTGCTAAGTTATTAAAGGAACTTGCTGAAGCTGATGGAGGAAACTTCCTTTTTGAATACAGTCCAGAGAGTTTCACAGGAACAGAACCAGAGTATGCACTTGAGGTGTGCAACGCAGTTGTTGATATCTGGCAGCCAACTCCTGATAAGAAATGCATTATTAATCTTCCTGCTACTGTTGAAATGTCGCTTCCACATGTATTTGCAAGTCAGATTGAATATATGTCTAAATACATGCACAATAGAGAAAATGTTATTATTTCTCTTCATCCACATAATGACCGTTCGACAGGTGTTGCTGATGCAGAGTTAGGACTTCTTGCAGGAGCAGACAGAATTGAGGGAACACTTTTTGGTAATGGTGAGAGAACAGGTAATGTTGATATTATTACACTTGCGATGAATATGTATATGCAGGGTGTTAATCCTGAACTCGATCTTTCTGATATGCCACATCTTGCAGAAGTATTTGAAAGACTTACACAGATGAAGATTGATGATCGTCATCCATGGTGTGGTAAGCTTGTATTTGCAGCTTTCTCAGGTTCACATCAGGATGCTATATCTAAGGGAATGCATTACAGAATAGAAAATGATCCTAATAAATGGACAGTTCCATATCTTCCAATTAATCCAGAAGATGTAGGACGTACATATGATTCGGATGTTATCAGAATTAACAGCCAGTCTGGTAAGGGTGGTGTTGCTTATGTTCTTGAACATAATTATGGAATGGTTGTTCCTAAGGCTATGAGAGAAGATCTGGGTTATGCTGTTAAAGATGTATCGGATGTTAATCATAAGGAGCTTTCAGCAGATGAAGTTCTTGAGATATTTGAGAAGAGATATAAGAAATACACACCAGTATTCAAGATTTCTGAAGTACATTTCAAGCAGATTAATGGAATACAGACAGTTGTAACTATTAATGAGAATGGTGAGAAGTACAATGTTGAAGATGGCGGTAATGGTCGTCTTGATGCTGTAAGTAATGCTCTTGCCAGCCACTTTGGAAAGCCATGCGATATCTTCTGTTATGAAGAACATTCATTAAAGAAGGGTTCTGATTCTAGTGCCATTGCATATGTTGGTATTACAGGAGAGGATGGAAAGAATTACTTTGGTATTGGTATAGACCATGATATCATCAGAGCTTCTATTGATGCATTAGAGTCAGCTATGAACAGAAGTCTTGAAGCTTAATATATTATTTAATTGAATAATCTGTAATAGTACCCATGTCCTTAACGTATACTAGAATGATAACGATTAAGGAACATGGGTTATTTTATTTATGTAGAATTAAAAAATCCCCCTCAAAGGGGGAAGCGGTACTATAGTACTAATGCTATTATACGCTTGTGGGGAGAAAATATAGTTAAAGGGGTAAAACTATTGATTGAAACATTTCGGAGGGATGGTAATGTTTTTAAGAAAACGATTAAGTAGTCTGAGTGCAAAGTCGAAGAAAATTATTAGTGGTGTTCTTGTTGCAGCAATGGTTGCTGGTTCTGTGATTGCAGGAACTTCATTAAAGGCTGGGGCATATTCTAAGACACAGGATGTACTTGATGAACTGTTAGGAGCAGCTAAGCCATATGGTGTGGTTGCAGAAGAATTTAAGAACGCTAATCATAATCAGACATGTTTTGCAACCAATAATCTTGTCATAACAGACCAGTGGCTGAGTGCCTGGCTGGATATGAGTGTTGGAACAACTTATATCAGAAGTTTTGATAACACAGGTTCGGCTGAGGTGTTTATTGACAGGAATGCATTTAATAATCTTGTTCTAGGAACAGATTATGATTATGTTCCGACGGAGAACAAGTATTATATTAAAGGTGTTGACGGAAAAAGAACAGGGGCTGTCATTAACGTCAACAACTGTAAAGATACAATTAATGTTTATTATGCTGAAGATTATATGGATGTAACTGCAGCACTTGATAAGGTGTATGACAATTTTAAAGAATATGCAGATATTTCTGATGAAGAAGCTGACATCGTTATCAAAGCTAATGATGAGAAAAAGATTGATCTTTCATCATTTAAGGATAAGCAGATTGTAGTTGTTAATATGTACGCAAGTAATTATACAGACTGGCAGGGCAATGAAGTATCAACTTATTATGGAGAAGGTCAGTTAAGTATAACTAATAAGGCTGATGGTCAGTTTGTTATTATGAATCTTTTAGGTGCAGATGGAGATGCAGAGGTTAAGAGATTCAGTGTTAATGGAAAGTATTCTGGTGGATTAACAGATGTTGATATATCTGATACAGTAATATTTAATGCTGTTAATGTTTCAGGTAAGCTCAACATGGGGGAGATATGTGGTATTGTAGTTGCTCCAAGAGCTGATGTTACTCTTACATCAACATGCAACGGAAGAGCAATTGCAAGGACATTCGTTAATACTAATGGTCAGATGCATTTCATATCTGATTGCCAGCAGGAAGGCACAACAGCAAAGGAAACTGCTGCTGAGACAAAGGCTGATGAGTTCACAAAGGTTGATGAAGAGACTAAGGTAAATGAGACAACAAAGGCAGCTGAAGAAACTACAGTAAGTGATACAACAAAGGCTGATGCAGTAATTAAAGCTGATGATACAACAAAAGCTGAAGAGTCGATAAAGACAGGGGATGCGACTAAGAAAGCTGATGATATATCAGACACAGATGTTACTAAGAAGAGTGGCGAAGTTGCTGGAGATGAAGAACTGGTAACAGGAAAAGACGGAGTGGCAATTGATGGTTCAAGAGTAAGAAAGAATGGTGAGGTTGCTGCTAATGAAGAAGTTGTAAAGACAGGTGACAACAATCATGTCTGGGTATATGTTATAGTTCTTGTAGCAGCAGTTGTTATATTCGGAACAGTTATTGTTATAAGCAAGAAGAATAATAAGAAATAATATTTACTATTAATGATTATTAAGGCACAGCATATATTGTTGTGCCTTTTTTATTGGAGTGGTATTGAAGCACTCTGTTTTTTTATGCTATAATGCAATATGTATGAGTCAAAGTAGGCTCTGAACACAAAATACAGTGAAGAACAAGGAGATGGAAGTTTTATGAAACATTTGATACTTGCATCGGGTTCACCAAGACGAAGAGAATTAATGAGTCAGGTAGGACTTGATTTTACTGTTGTTACAAGTGATGCAGATGAGAATATTAAAGAGATGGAGCCGGAAGATTATGTAAGAGAATTATCTTCTGTTAAGGCACAGTCTGTATTAGAGCAATATGCAGATAAAGAGGATTCTGTAATTGTTATAGGTGCAGATACTATTGTTTACCATAAGGGAGAGATTCTTACCAAGCCTAAGGATGAAGAGGATGCATTCAGAATTCTTAAGTCTTTAGAAGGTCAGATACATCAGGTGTATACAGGTGTAACTATATGCAGTGCACATAAGAATGTAAGTTTTTATGAAAAGACTGATGTGTGGGTATATGATATGACTGATGAGGAAATCAGGGATTACATAAGCACAGGAGAGCCTATGGATAAGGCTGGTGCATATGGTATTCAGGGAAAATTCGCAGCATACATTAAGGGTATTGAAGGCGACTATAATAATGTTGTCGGGCTTCCAGTTGCAAGACTTGTACATGAACTTAAAGTATTTTAAGGAGAAAATATATGGTTAAATTCGTAGCAAGTGACCTTGATGGGACACTGCTTCTTAACGGAGCACAGAGCGTTGATGAATCGGCTATACAGTATATCAATAAACTTGTTGACAAAGGCGTTATATTCGCACCGGCTAGTGGCAGGCAGATAACGAGTCTTAAGAGACTTTTTGGTGCTGTCAGTGATAAGCTTGCATATATTGCAGAGAATGGTGCTCTTGTGGAATACAAGGGTGAAACTATTGGAAAGACTGCTATGGATAGGAAGCTTGCGTTAGAGATAATTGAGGATGTAATTGAGCAGCCTGATTGTGAGGTGCTTGTATCAGGAGAACATACGGCATATATTAAACCTAAGTCTGAAGAATATTATTACAGAATGACCAAGGTGGTCAATTATCATACTACATTAGTCGATAAGTTTACTGACATTGATGAGGATATATTAAAGATAGCTGTGTGTGATATGACAGGAATTAAGAACTCTAAAGATCATTTTATTAACAAATGGAGTGATAAGGCTTCAGTACTTGTATCAGGAGAACTTTACTTAGACCTTATGGATACTAATGTCAATAAGGGTAGAGGAATTGAGCAGATACAGAAATATTTCAGCTTAAAGCCTGAAGAATGTATGGCATTTGGTGATAATTATAATGATATCGCTATGTTGGACAAGGTATATTATTCATATGCTATGGAGAAAGCTGTAGAAGATGTTAAGAAACACGGGCGTTTCGTAACAGGTTGGGTAGAAGGAACATTAAGAGAGCAATTTAAGGATATAAGATAAGGAGATTTAAGTTATGGATAAACATATTGATGAGTGTGCGAAGGTGTTTTTAAGAGATCAGAAACAGCTTTTCGATGAGCCTGTTGCATATGATTTAGAGGAGGCTAAGGAATTCTTAGAGGACTGTATGGCAGTATACTGCAAGGATATTAAAGAGTTAAGAGAAGTTATGGATGATGAAGGTATGGATGTATCTGATTTAAGCAATGATGAGCTTCTTGAGCAGTTAGAAGTATTCAGGCTTGATAATGGCGGATATTTCTTCGTGGAAGGATAGTACAGATGCGTATAACTGTTGTGTGTGTAGGTAAGATTAAGGAAAAGTTTTATACCCAGGCAGTTGAAGAGTATTCCAAGAGACTTTCAAGATATTGTAAGTTGGATATAGTTGAACTGGCTGATGAGAAAACACCGGATAATGCAAGTGATGTTGTCAATGAACAGATTAAGAATAAGGAAGGGGAGAGAATCCTTTCTGCTATTAAAGATGATGCTTATGTATGTGCACTTGCAATAGAAGGAAAAATGCTTGATTCTGTTGAACTATCAGAAAAGATTGACAGACTTGGAATAGAAGGAACAAGTAACATAACATTTGTAATAGGAGGCTCTCTGGGACTTGCAGATGCAGTACTTAAGAGAGCTGATTATAAGCTGAGTTTTTCAAGGATGACATTTCCACACCAGCTTATGAGAGTTATTCTTTTGGAACAGATATACAGGGCTTATAGGATTATGAAAAATGAGCCATATCACAAATAATTAAAGAGGATAGAATATGAAAAGAAGAAAAAAACCATTTATTATATTAGCAGTTATTCTTGTTGTTGTTTTATTGGTTGCAGGATATATTAAGTTCTTTAATGGACATCTGATATATTTCACAACAGGAATGAAGAGCGGTGAGCTTATTAAGACAGCAGGACAGAAGACAACTTATACATGTGAAGCAGATATTCTCATGTCTGATGTGAAGAAGGAATATGAGGAAATGTTTGGCAGTAATATATGGAGAGAGAAAATTGGTGATGCTGATTTTGAAAGCTATATTAAGGACCAGATTAAGAGTAAGTTAATGCGCGTCAAGGCTATGAATGTTAAGGCTAAGGAACGCGGTGTTGTGCTTGGAAGAGAAGAAAAAGATTCTGTGGGTAAGGCTGTTGACGCATTTTATAATGAATTAACAGAATCACAGATAAGCAGTACAGGAATAACTAAGGATAAACTGAATACAATGTTTACTGAATTCGCAATAGCACAGAAACTCTACGATGACCTTACTTCAAGCATGGATATTGAAGTAAGCGCAGATGAGGCAAGAGTTATTGATATCCAGTATATTGTATCAGATTCAGAGGAAGATATTAATAAAGCATATAATCTTGTGAATTCAGGAAGTTCATTCTTTGCTGTTGCCAAGGAATACAATGCGGACGGCGAATATGAGTACGAACTGAAACGTGGCGAGATGGATGCAGCATTTGAAAAAGCAGCATTCAATCTGTCTACTGGTGAGATGAGCAGTATAGTTGAGGCAGCAGGCAGATATTACATTATAAGATGTACATCGGATAATGATAAGGCTAAGACCGAGGTTAATAAGTCTGCAATTCTTGAAAAGAGAAAGTTAGAGCAGTTTAATGCTGATTTTGAGAAATATGAAGCTGGTATATATATGGAATTTAATAACAGTGAATGGAAGAAGTTAAGTATTCAGGATGCGTATACGTTGGGAAGCAGCTTTGAAGATACTTTCAATGCGTATTTTGGAAAGTAAAGAGGAGAGTAATTAATAATGGCAGCTAATAAATATGATGCTAACAGTATATCAATACTGGAGGGTCTTGAAGCGGTAAGAATGAGACCTGGTATGTATATTGGAAGTGTCGGAACAAAAGGTCTTAATCATCTTATATATGAGATTGCAGATAATTCAGTGGATGAGCATCTTGCAGGTTTTTGTACACAGATAAATGTAACTCTTAATGATGATGGAACAGCAACTATCAAGGATAATGGACGAGGTATTCCTATTGGAATCCATCCTAAAGCCGGAATACCTGCGGTTGAGGTTGTATTTACGGTACTTCATGCAGGCGGCAAGTTCGGAGATGGCGGATATAAGATATCAGGCGGACTTCACGGCGTTGGTGCATCTGTAGTTAATGCACTTTCTGTATGGCTTGAGGTTGAGATAAGAGTTGATGGTGGTGTGTACAAGCAAAGATACGAGCGTGGAAAAGCAACAGCGCCGCTTGAAAAGATTGGTACATGCAGAAAAAATGATACTGGTACAACTGTTACATTTCTTCCTGATGGAGAAATATTTGAAAAGACAAGATTCAAGGCAGACGCGATAAAGAGCAGGCTTCATGAGACTGCATATCTTAATCCCGGGCTTACAATTGAGTTTGAGGATAAGAGAAAGGGCAGTGAAGATAAGGAAACTTTCCATGAGCCTGACGGACTTAAGGCGTATATCAAAGACCTTAACAATGGCAAAGAGACCGTATGTGATATCGTCTACTTTAAGAAGAAACAGGAGGACATTGAGGTTGAAGTCGCATTCCAGTTTGTTAATGAATTTGAGGAAAATATTCTTGGTTTCTGTAATAACATATACACTCAGGAGGGTGGAACACATATTACAGGCTTTAAGACCAAGTTTACAATGATTATTAACCAGTATGCGAGAGAGCTTGGCATCTTGAAGGATAAGGATGCGAACTTTACTGGTCTTGATGTAAGAAATGGTATGACTGCAGTTGTTGCAGTTAAGCATCCTGCGCCAAGATTTGAGGGACAGACCAAGACCAAGCTTGATAATCCTGATGCTGGTACAGTTGTTGCAAATGTAACAGGAGACGAGGTACAGCTTTATTTCGACAGACATTTGGACGACCTTAACGCTGTAATTGCATGTGCCGAAAAATCTGCGAAGATAAGAAAAGCAGAAGAAAAGGCTAAGACAAATATGCTTACAAAGCAGAAGTTCTCTATAGACAGCAACGGAAAGCTTGCCAACTGTGAGAGCAAGAATCCGGATGAATGTGAGGTATTCATTGTAGAGGGAGATTCAGCCGGAGGTTCAGCAAAGACTGCAAGAAACAGAAGAACTCAGGCGATTCTTCCAATCAGAGGTAAGATTCTTAATGTTGAGAAGGCAAGTATTGATAAGGTACTTGCCAATGCCGAGATTAAGACAATGATTAATTCATTCAACTGTGGATTCTTAGAGGGCTACGGCAATGACTTTGATATCAGTAAATTAAGATATAATAAGATTATTATCATGACTGATGCCGATGTGGATGGAGCACATATTGATACACTGCTTCTTACATTTTTCTACAGATTCATGCCAGAGCTTATTAATCAGGGACATGTATATATTGCTACACCACCTCTTTATAAGGTTGTTCCTAAGAAGGGTGAGGGTGAATATCTATATGATGACAAGGCACTTGAGGATTACAGAAAGAAGCATACGTCAGGAACATTTACACTTCAGAGATACAAAGGTCTTGGAGAGATGGATCCTGACCAGTTATGGGAGACAACTCTTAATCCTGAAACAAGAATTTTAAAGCAGGTTGAGATTGAGGACGCAAGGCTTGCAACTGAGGTTACAGCAATGCTTATGGGTACAGATGTACCACCTAGAAGAGAATTTATATATACTCATGCTAATGAAGCTGAGATTGATGCGTAAAAGCTAAAGGAGTAGAAAATGGCTGAGAAGATTATAAGGACTGAGTATTCTGAGGTTATGCAGAAGTCCTATATAGATTATTCCATGAGCGTTATTACAGCAAGAGCACTTCCTGATGTAAGGGACGGTTTAAAGCCGGTACAGAGAAGAGTGCTGTATGCCATGGACCAGTTGGGGCTTAATTATGACAAGCCTCACAGAAAGTCTGCACGTATCGTTGGAGATACAATGGGTAAATACCATCCACATGGTGACAGTTCAATATATGAGACACTTGTTGTACTTTCACAGGATTTTAAGAAGGGGATGGCGCTTGTTGACGGACACGGAAACTTTGGTTCTATCGAAGGTGACGGAGCTGCCGCTATGCGATATACAGAAGCTAAGTTAAAGAAGTTCACACAGGATGTGTATCTTGCTGACCTTGATAAAAATGTTGTTGATTTCGTGCCTAACTTTGATGAGACAGAAAAAGAGCCTGAGGTTCTTCCTGTAAGAGTGCCTAATCTGCTTGTAAATGGTGCAGATGGTATTGCGGTTGGTATGACAACGAATATTCCACCACACAATCTTTCTGAGGTTGTCGATGCAGTATGTGCATATATGGATAATGAGGATATCACAACAGACGAGCTTATGCAGCTCTGCCCGGGACCGGATTTTCCTACTGGTGGAATTGTAATTAATAAAAGCGAGCTTGGTGCAATATATGAGACAGGTACAGGCAAGATTAAGTTAAGAGGCAAGGTTGTATTCGAGCCTGCCAAGAACCGTTCTGAGAAGGACAAGCTTGTTATTACAGAGATTCCATACACAATGATTGGTGCTAACATAGGTAAATTCATATCTGATGTTGTAAGCCTTATAGAAACTAAGAAAACTACCGATATTGTCGACATTTCCAATGAATCTTCTAAGGAAGGAATAAGAATTGTCCTTGAACTTAAGAAGAACGCTGATGTCAGGAATCTTGAAAATCTTCTTTACAAGAAGACCAAGTTGGAAGATACATTTGGCGTAAATATGCTGGCTATCGTTGATGGAAGACCTGAGACCTTAGGTATTAAGGATATAATAAGACATCACATTAATTTCCAGTATGAGCTTGCTACAAGAAAGTACACAACACTTCTTGAAAAGGAGAAGGCTAACAGGGAGATTAAGGAAGGCCTTATAAGAGCGTGTGATATTATTGACCTTATTATCGAGATATTACGAGGCAGTGCTAATCTTAAGATGGCTAAGGAATGCCTCGTCAATGGTAATGTCGAGGGAATCAAGTTCAAGTCAGAGCAGTCAAAAAAGCAGGCTGCAGGTCTTGATTTCACAGAAAGACAGGCTGGCGCAATATTAGAAATGCGTCTGTACAAGCTGATTGGTCTTGAAATTCTTAATCTTCAGAAGGAATATGATGAATGTGTCAAGAAGATTGAGAAGTATGAAAAGATACTTGGCAGCAGAAAAGAGATGGCCAAGGTTATCAAGTCTGACCTTCTTAATATTAAGAAGGAATATGGTGTTGAAAGAAGAACTGTAATTGAAGACGGCGAAGCTGCTGTATTCGAGGAGAAGAAGATTCCGGAGATGGAAGTTATGTTCATCATGGACAGATTCGGATATGCAAGAACCATTGATATGGCTGCATTTGAGAGAAATAAAGAGGCTGTATTTAATGAGAACAAATATGTCATTCCGGTAATGAACACAGATAAAATATGCATATTTACTGATACGGGAGATATGCACCAGTTAAAGATAAAGGATCTGCCATTCACTAAGTTCAGAGATAAAGGCACACCGATTGATAATCTGTGTAACTATGACAGTTCTAAGGAGATAATTGTGTACATTACTCCATTTGAACGACTTAAGAATCAGAAAATGCTTTTTGTCACAAGACAGGGAATGATGAAGCTTGTAGACAGCGAAGAATTCCAGGTTGCAAAGCGTACAGTTGCATGTACCAAATTAGCAGATGACGATAAGCTTATCGGAATGTATTCAACAGACGCAAGAGTAGAGATATATTCCAAATTCTCGCTTGATGGCGAAATCAAGGAAGAAGAGGTTGTCGAGAGCAACCAGAATGTAATTGTGCAGACAGAAAACGGCGTATTCTTAAAATTCCCGTTAACAGACATTCCAATGAAGAAGAAGAGTGCTGTTGGTGTAAGAGGAATCAAGCTTTCAAAGGATGATTATATAGAAGATGTATTCCTGCTTACAGAAGGTGACGAGTTCACGATGGAATATAAGGGCAAGAGTATCAGCTTTGCCAAGATGAAGACGGCACACAGGGATACTAAGGGGACTAAGATAAGAGTATGATTTTAACGGTTGTACGGTCGAAGAAGTGTTTCACATCATCACAACTAAGGTAAGCGGTCCTAGTGGCTGTAAATGCCGCCATATACAGAGTTTATTACGGTGCTGGAAATCAAACGCGCTTCGCTTGAACGAGATTTCCAGCACCGAACTTTTGTATATGGCGGCATAACACCCACACGGACAGCTTACAATTTAGTTGTGATGATGTGAAGCACTTCTTCGACATGACGACCGATAGAAAACAAGTTCTTATCCGGCAAGGTCGCTCTGTTACTCAGAGTAGGGTATGGTTAACCCCATACCCTTTTAAAATACTGGGAATAAGAGGATAATTTTAACTGGACGGCAGTAAGGCATAAGCCTTACACCGTCCTTTTTTGATATATATGAAGCAATAATAGGTACTTCGCGGCATTTACAGCCACTAGGTCAGCTTACCTAAAGTTGTCGCTAATGCTTAACTCACAGACTGTATAACCCCGAAATACTATTTAATTCTCTTCCATATATTTATCATATATAGCAATAACCTTATTCATAACCTCCGGACCAGGAGCACCAAGAGTAAGTCTCTTATCTACACAAGTCTGAAGGCTGATAGCCTCGTAGATATCTTCATCAAATACAGGGCTTACAGCCTTGTATTCTTCAAGTGAAAGGTCATCAAGTGCAATATTTTTCTCAATGCACATAAGAACAAGCTGGCCGACAATACCGTGGGCTTCTCTGAAAGGAACTCCCTTCTTAACAAGGTAGTCAGCAGCGTCAGTAGCATTAGTGAAGCCGTTCTTTGCTGAAGCTTCCATTCTCTTGTTGTTGAACTTCATAGTATCAATCATGCCCTTGAAAAGGCTGATGCAGCCCTTGGCTGTGTCAAATGCGTCAAATGATAATTCCTTATCTTCCTGCATATCTTTGTTGTAAGCAAGAGGAATACCCTTCATTGTTGTAAGGAGGCTCATAAGAGCACCATATACTCTGCCAGTCTTACCTCTTACAAGCTCTGCGATATCAGGGTTCTTCTTCTGAGGCATAATAGAGCTTCCTGTACTGAAAGCGTCATCAAGTTCTATGAATCTGTATTCATTAGAATTCCAGATGCATATTTCCTCAGAGAAACGGCTTAAATGCATCATGATAGTTGATAATGCAGATAAGAATTCAATAAGGTAATCTCTGTCAGAAACAGAATCCATACTGTTAAGTGTTGGACCATAGAAACCAAGAAGAGAAGCAGTAAGTTCTCTGTCTAATGGATAAGTTGTTCCTGCAAGTGCACCTGCACCAAGAGGGCAGTAATTCATTCTTTCATATATGTCGTGAAGTCTGCTTCTGTCGCGCTTGAACATTTCGAAATATGCTCCGAAATGATGAGCAACAGTAACAGGCTGTGCCTTCTGAAGATGAGTAAATCCAGGCATAAATGTATGTGTATTTTCTTTCATGATTCTTAAGATAACAGCCATAAGCTCTTTAAGCTCAGCATCAGTATTAAGAACTTCCTGTCTTGTGAAAAGTCTCATATCAAGAGCAACCTGGTCATTTCTGCTTCGTCCGGTGTGAAGTCTCTTTCCGGCATCACCGATTCTCTCGATAAGGGTAGCCTCCATAAATGTATGGATATCCTCGTATTCATCAGTGATTTCAAGCTTTCCTGATTCGATATCAGCAAGAATTCCCTTAAGACCTTCTACAATCTGTTCACTTTCGCTTTCAGGAATAATTCCCTGCTTGCCAAGCATAGTAGCATGTGCAATACTTCCTTCAATATCCTGCTTATAGAACTTCTGGTCAAATGAAATTGACGCATTGAAGTTGTTAACAAGCTCATTAGTTTCTTTGGTGAATCGTCCACCCCATAATTTCATTTATAAATCCTCCTTGGTTTCATTGTCTTTTAAATTATAATCTGATGTATCATCTTCGAAATCCGGAGATTCGAGATTATCAAAATCATTCATTTCATCAAGAATAGTTTCTTGTATATTCTTATTAAGGAAATTGTCGTTCTGATTATCAGAATGAGATTCTGCAACAGATTCTATAACAGGAAGTTCAAGATACTTTCTGATGAAAACAGGCCAGTTATCAGTATGTATTCTGCCGTTCTTTATAAGACGGGCAGACACATATATGCCAATCAATATAATAATGCTAAATGCAGTTAAAACGCAACCCAATATTAAATTGTGTGGAACATACCTTAATTCAAGTGAGTGTGTTCCGGCTGGAACATCAACACATAACAAAGCGTTCTTCCATACAAATGTATCTACACGTTTGCCATCAACATATACAGACCATCCGGCATCGTACGGAATAGAAAACAGAACAGTCTTGTCAGAAGATAAGTTGATTGATCCTTTAAAATGAGTATCTGTATATGAATCAACCTGATAACTTTCTGCATTGAGAATATTGTAAGCCTTGATTAACTTATCAGAATCAAGCATATAAGCAGTAAGATTCATACCTGTTTCGGCGGTAACTTCCACTGTGTCAGATTTTGTGACATAACCTACATCAATAATTCTGTTATTACTCTTTAAGTTACTGTAAGAATAAGATTTGTCTGAATTATTAAGCGTTACGGTTATGTAATCAACGGACTGGTTGGCAGCTATAAGATACAAATGTCCATCTTTTTGTGGTTTTATAGTACACTCTGATTCGTTAGGAAATTCATCAACTACAGTGAATACATCACTTATCCCTGTCATATTCTGAATCATAAGATTCTGGTTTTCAATACCGTTATTGGCAGTCATGAAATTCATTTTGGAAGCAGACTGTTCATTAATGGCAAATCCTATTGGAAGAGTATAATTATTTTTATATATGAACTCACCATCACTTCCTGTATAGTAGCTTCTTAAATTACTTTCTGCAAGAAGCTTGTTGCTTATGGTATATTTTACAGAAAACAGCATATCAGTTACTTCTGTGAGACCATTGCATCCATATGCATTGGTTGAATTCTCTAAACCAAGATAATTGAATAGTTTTGATATACCTGCATTACATGTAGAAGAAAATGTGGATACAGTTTTGTAATTATGCCATGCACCATCATTTTTGGTTCTTGCACCAAAAAGCTTGTCCATACGGTAAAATGAATCGTCGTTATCAGCAACTGTTTTAGTAACAGTCTTTACTGCATCATAATCAAGAAGATATGATGTACGGCTCGTTGTACCGATACCTGTCGAATCCATATTAAGAGTACATTCTATGATTGATACAGAAAATGTGAGCAGAAGTACAAGCGGTATTTTAAGCTTTGCATTATTGTTAATAAATATAAGAAGAGCATATAACAATATAAATATTCCACTTACATATGCAATCTTGAATGAATAAGAACTTCCCTCAGCCATAAATAGCTGTTCAAAAAGAACAAGAAGACCAATTGAAATCCATAATGAAGTACCAATTTGTTTATTAGATAACTCTTTTATATTATATACAGCCTCAAAACACATAGTAAGAACAAAAAATATGTAGATAAAAGACTGTCTGCATGGAAGACTGTTTGGAAAATGCAGTCCGTGCCATATATAATTAGGTATATTGAGGTTAAATGCTGTTAAGAAAATCAGAAGAATTATACATTTTCCGATTTTTTCACGGGCATTGATTTTTTTGCACATAACATAGAGCGGAATAAGCAAAAATACAGCAACACCACAATATATGTTAGGAAAATGTTCAAGTCCGAGATGGACAGGAACATTAATAAGCTGCCTTGTAAGCATTGAAAGTATACTGAAATATGATTTTAACTGTGCAGGAAATGAAGTTTCACTTGATGCAGATAAAGAAAATGTATAAAATTCCGGCAGTAAAAGGCAGGCACCAAGTCCGCCTGCGAGGAGTGAATATATACAGAAATTAATGAATTTCTTTACATATTGTAATATGCTTACCGGACCATTATATGAAATCATAAGTACGATAAAGTAAATAACAACAGAAATACATACCATGATTGAAATATAATAGTTGGTAAATATACATAATCCCAGTGTTACACAGTAGAAGATACATTTATTTTCATTAACAAGTCTTTCAAGACCAAGCATTATAAGTGGTAATAATATTACGCAGTCAAGCCACATGATGTTCCAGCTGTATGCTGCAATGAATCCGGACATTCCATAGAACATGCCAAACAGGGCAGCTACACAGTTTTTAGTATTGAAATGTCTGGTTATGTAATATGTTATTGCAAGACTGCTGCCGGCAATTTTTAATATGATAAGGGAATTCATAATCTCAATCATATATTTCTGCGGAAATAATACAATAAACCAGTTCACGGGACTGGCAAGATAATACGCATATAATGATGTAAAGTTGGTTCCCATACCAATATCCCATGAATAGGTAAGACTTTCACCATTCCTTATTTTGTGCCACAATTCCGAAAAGAAAGGGGCATACTGGTGATACATGTCTGATCTTAGATAGCAGTCGCTTCCCCATGGAAATATTTCCCGGGTATAATAGAGTGCTGCCATCATAATTAAAGGAAGCACAAATGCTATTACATAAGTCAGATTAGAATTAAGAATTGATTTCTTTGAAGATGTCATGGCTTTCCTCCCTTAGCCGATAATAGTAACATTTTACCAAAGAACGAAAAAAGTGTAAACAATTATAGTCAAATTAGACTTGTATTCGATATGACAATTTTGTAAAATAGAAAGGTACGCAAAAGGGATTTCCTTAGGGTAATACTTAAGGAGAGTGTACATGGATTATAAGCAATTATATAAGAAACACAAAAAAGCTGTACAATACACAATATGTGCAGTTTTTATAATGATAGCAGGTGTTATATATCTGGCTGGAAGAAAGAATATGTCTGCGTCTGAGGATACATTTGCAGATAAGGGTGTCTTAAAAGGTACAGAAGAAGTGAGTGGTACTGATTATGAAACATTAGTAAGTGACATATATGTGTATATATGCGGACATGTTAATTCACCAGGGGTTGTTAAGTGTCAAAGCGGCATGAGATTATATGAGGCAGTTGAACTGGCGGGAGGGGCTGATGATTCTGCCGATATGTCTTTAGTAAATCTGGCAGAACCGGTTAATGATGGAGAACGTATATATATACCATCGTATGGTGAAGATATACCTGTTATGGAAGAAGAGACAAAGGGGCTTATTAATATTAATAAGGCAACGGCTGAGGAACTGATGACGCTTCCGGGGATAGGAAGTTCAAGGGCAGCAGATATAGTAAGTTACAGGATAGATAATGGCAGATTTCAGACCATAGAAGATATTATGAAAGTATCTGGAATTAAGGAAGCTGCATTTAACAAGATAAAGAATTACATATGCGTATGATGAAGGCATATTGGTAAAAAGTAAAAGGAGTAGATTATGGCAGGCAGAGTTTTGGTTGTTGATGATGAGAAAATGATTGTTAAGGGACTTAAGTTCAGTCTTATGCAGGATTACAGTGTTGTAGACTGTGCTTATGACGGAGAGGAAGCCCTTGAATATGCTAAGAACAATGAATATGACATAATACTTCTTGATATAATGCTTCCCAAGCTTGATGGATTGTCAGTATGCCAGCAGATAAGAGAATTCTCAGATGTTCCTATTATTATGCTTACAGCCAAAGGCGATGATATGGATAAAATCCTTGGACTTGAGTATGGTGCAGATGATTATATTACCAAGCCATTTAACATTCTCGAGGTTAAAGCGAGAATGAAAGCAATCTTAAGAAGAAATGCAGTTACAGAAAAGAAGGTTGCAAAGAGTAATGTAATTAATGCAGGTGATATGAAGATAGACTGCGACAGCCGTAATCTTTATATTGCGGGAAGACCGATTAATCTTACAGCCAAGGAGTTCGACCTTCTTGAACTGTTGGCAGTTAATCCTGGCAAGGTATACAGCAGGGATAACCTTCTTAAAGCTGTTTGGGGACAGGATTATTCAGGCGATGGCAGAACAGTTGATGTCCATATGAGAAGACTTCGTGAGAAGATTGAAGATAATCCAAGTGAACCAAAGTATGTTCACACTAAGTGGGGAGTAGGTTACTATTTTAATGTTTAATAAAAATAAGAAAAGAAATGACCATAGAAGAATCTTTTTTGACAGGGGATTTGAGTCTTTTTTTAGGTTCATTAATAAATATTCAACAAGACAGTTTGCGGTTGCTGCAGTTATAATTGCGGCGGCCGTAATCAGTACATTTGAAGGATTTGAATATATATATAAGGAGTCTGTAATTACAAGACAGACAGCTATAATTCAGAATGAAGCTGTTCTTATTGCAGCAGAGTATTCTAATTATGAGAGCCTTGATGCTGCTGAGAATAATAATATGAACAGCAGACTCAGCAGTTATTCAGCACTTAACCAGATAAGAATAAGAGTTGTTGATCTTAATTATGTTGTCAGTGTTGATACTTATGAGATTGATACTAATAAGACAATACTTAATTCAAGAGTATTCGATATATTCAGTAATCATAAGAACAGTTCAGGATATGATAAGAAAACCGGCAATATACAGGCTGCAGTTCCTGTATACAATGATTCAGGTACATTTATAGCTGTTCTTATTGCAGATCTTGATTATACTGAGATTGATGCAATGTTTCATGATGTTAACGGACAGAATAATAATATTAAAGTCGTTATCATAACAATATGCCTGGTAGTACTTATTATAGGAATATATTTACTTAACAGACCGGTAAAGCGTGTGCTTGATATTGTTTCTAATGTAAGTGCAGGACACACTGATGAGAGGATTCCTGTTAAAGGTTATGCAGAGATACGTGAGATAGCTGATGATTTTAATAATATTATGGACAGAGCTAATGAGACAGACCAGTCCAGAGCAGAATTCGTATCTAATGTGTCGCATGAATTAAAGACTCCTATTACGTCAATCAAAGTGCTTGCAGAGTCACTTAATACTCAGGAGAATGTTCCTTTAGAGGTGTATCAGGAATTCATGCAGGATATTGTAAGTGAGATTGACAGGGAAAGTAAGATTATTGAAGATCTTCTTACACTTGTAAGAATGGACAAGTCAGCAGCAACACTTAATATTTCATCTGTTAATATGAATGAGATGCTTGAGATGACACTCAAGAGGCTTAAGCCATTGGCACAGAAAAAGAATATTGAACTGCTTTTTGAAAGTTTCAGACCGGTTGTTGCACAGATTGATGAAGTCAAGATGACACAGGTTATATCCAACCTTGTTGAGAATTCTATCAAATACAATGTGGAAGATGGATGGGTACATGTTTCACTGAATGCAGACTATCAATACTTCTATATAAGAGTTGAAGATTCAGGAATAGGAATACCTGACGAAAGCATTAATAAGATTTTTGAGAGATTTTACAGGGTTGACAAGGCAAGATCCCGTGAAACAGGCGGAACAGGACTTGGGCTTGCAATCGTGAAGAATATTATTCTCATGCATCATGGTACAATCAAGGTTCACAGTGAAGAGAATATCGGAACAACATTTACAATGAGAATACCGCTTAATTATGTTGACAGCCAGCAGTAATGCAGACAGAAGTATGCCGGTGGAATGATTATAAGCCGTTAAGAATTACAAGATAAAAAAGGAGGCAGTTATGATGGGACATATAAGGAAAGCTATTATGAAATTAACATCCGTTATAATTGTTATTGCAGTCACATTTACAACTGTTTCATGTTCTTCGCAGAAGAAGGGAACTGCATATTCTGTATATTATCTTAATGAGGACGGAACATCACTAACTGAAGGCAGGGTGTACGTTGAAAGTCAGGACGCTGTTTCTGTTGCAAATGAACTTATTGAAAAAATGAATGAGGCAAAAGGCAGGCATACAAGCATAATTAAGCCAGTGTCTGTATCACAGCCAACGGTTGAAATTAATGGAATATATGCAGATGTTTATTATGACAGCTCTTATTATGGAATGAAACCAAGTATTGAAGTACTTTACAGGGCAGCAGTTGTAAAAGAATTGTCACAGATAAGTGATGTTCTGTATGTAAGATTTTATGTTGATGGTAAGGATGCTGTGTATGAAGATGGAACAATCATAGGAAATATGAGTGCAGAGGATTTCGTTGATACACAGGAAGGGGATATTGCAGATGTGAAGTGGAAAACAATTAATCTGTATTTCGCTAATAAATCTGGTGATGCTCTTGTAAAGAACAGCCAGAGAATCTGTTATAACAAGAATGTATCTGTAGAGAAGGTTGTTGTAGAACAGCTTATCAAAGGAACAAGTGAAGCAGGATGTTACCAGAGTATACCATCAAGCACCAAGCTTCTCAGCATATCTGTTGTAGACAGAATATGTTACGTTAATTTCAGTCAGGAATTCGCGAATGATATGGTTAATGCCAAGAGTAATATTGCAATATATTCGGTTGTTAATTCACTTGCCGGACTTGATGGCATTGACGGTGTAAAGATTATGGTAAAAGGCAATTCTAATCTGATGTACAGAGATGTTATAAGTCTTGATACAGTATTTTATATGAATAATGAACTTATTAATAAAGATACAACTGATAATTAGTTGATTATGGTGGTCGTTTCGGAAAGGATTTTATTGAGAAGGCCATTTTTAGTGGCAGCAGTTCTAAGCGTTGCTGCTGTATATTTTTCTGTATATGCTTCTGCATATATCGTGATTATAGTGGGGATTCTGGTGGCTGCCGGATTTCTCATATATCTTAAGCACACAGGAATCCCCATATTTTATGTGCTTTTTATTATGATGTTTCCAGTTATGTGTCTAAGAACTAAAGATTATACAGATAAGCTGCAGTTTCAGGGGAAACTGTCTGACAAGTTGTATACTGCAGATGTTAAAGGTTATGTATCGGGCATTATTCGTGGAGACAACTCATATACAATTCAGGTAAGGAATGCACGAATAACTCTGGATTCATGTGGAGCCCGGTTAAAATGTGGCATAAATATATACTCTAAAGAAAATTCTTTCGTTGCTGGCGATTATGTAAATCTTAAGATCAGCCTGAAAGACTACAGTACGCCTGCGAATGAGGGGCAGTTTAATTCGAGGAAATATTATACATCACAGGGATTTATATATTGCGCAGATGTGATTGAGGTAATAGAGGTAAAAAGGGACAACACGTATCTTTCTTATGTATACAGATTGTCTGAGTCTGTAAAAAATATATATAAAAAAGTGTATTCTTCGCAGAATGCCGGGATTATGCAGTCAATTGTGCTTGGAGACAGATCAGGGCTTGATGATGATGTGAAAATGCTTTATCAGAAGAATGGAATATCACATATTCTGGCTATAAGTGCACTTCATGTTTCACTTGTAGGAATGTGTATATATGATTTTCTGAAAAGAAAGACAGGAAGAATAGTATCGGCATGTATCAGTACATTTCTTATCCTGTCATATCTGTGTATGACAGGATACAGTGCATCTGCAAGCCGTGCAGTGATAATGATTCTTGTATATATGCTTGCTGATGTGCTTGGAAGAACGAGTGATGGAGCAAATACACTAGGCATTGCAACTGTTATTCTTCTCTGGATTAATCCGTATAATATTGTTAATTCAGCTTTCTGGCTGTCATTTCTTGCTATGTCAGGAATTATATTTGTTAAACCGCTGCTTTCTGATGATAAATCAATATTAATATATGTAAAACGTCCAGATAAAAAGCATATTACATTCAAGCAGATGATTGTGTTTGGGTTGGCGGATTCAATTATAACAGGAATTAGCATTACAATAACAACACTGCCTGTTATGCTTGTTATATCTGGTCAGGTGCCTGTAATAAGTCTGTTTCTTAATATAATTGTGATTCCGCTTATGTCCGTTATAATGATGAGCGGAATATTTACAGGGATTACAGGAATGTTTTCGATTGGTGCTGCATGCTTTTTTGCAGGTGCTGGTGGGTATATACTTGATTTCTATAATGTGCTTTGTAAAATTTCATCACATTTTAAATATGCTGTAATTGTTACGGGAGCACCGGATAATTCAAGAATTGTGTTATATTTCATGGTTCTTATAGTCTGGGTGCTGGTGCATGTTTTATTAAAGAATAAAAGAGCAGATACTATATGTCTGGTTCTTCTTATGCTGGTTATGACAGGACTTCATTATGATATCAATGCAGATATGAAGGCAGCCATGCTTGATGTGGGACAGGGGGATTCTATTGCTGTGCATACTAAGGATGGTCTGAATGTTTTATTTGATGGAGGAAGCACGACAAAGAAGAATGTTGGCAGATATACGATATACAGTTATCTAAAACATTGTGGGGTAAGAAAGCTTGATTATGTATTTGTCAGTCATCCTGATAAAGACCATATCAATGGAATATATGAACTTATTGAAATGCGAGACAATACATTTGAGATTGGAACTGTTGTGCTGCCGGAAATCAGGCGGACTACGGCAGTAAAGAAGCAGGCTGATGATGATATGTCGAAATTAGAGAAGACATTGAAAGTTGCTGGGGTTAATGTTGTTTATGCTGTTGCGGGTGATTGTATTAGTTCAGGAGAATTCTCGGTTAAGTGTATGCACCCATGCGATGGTTACGATTACGAGTCAGCTAATGATTATTCTGCTGTATATCTTGTGAAATATGGAGATTTTTCTATGCTTATGACAGGTGATGCGGAAAAGAAGGCAGAAAAGTGCATTGTTGAGGATGTCAATAGGATGGCAGGAGATGCTGACACATCAGCACGGCTTGTGTCAGTTAATATATTGAAAGTTGGACATCATGGAAGTAAGGGGGCGAGTTCGGAAGAATTTTTAAGTTATATAAAGCCTGAAACTGCATTGATATCTTGTGGAGCAGGTAACTCATATGGACATCCTCATACAGAAACTTTAAAAAGATTGTCGGGGATTGGAGCAAAGGTGTATAGGACGGACGAAAGTGGAGAGATTGCGGTGCGTGTCAGGGAGGGGGCTTATAAAATTGAGGTGTTTAAAGCTTTGAAAGGATAGAACTGTGAAGGTGCTGAACAAGTTATGAGAACATATTTTTCAACTTGAACCACTGGTACATATCTGATACTATTATTAAAGATTAGAAACGGAGGCAGCAGGTTTGAAGGTCATAAGTGATGATATTAAGAAGGGTGAATTTAAGAGCGTGTATCTTCTGTATGGAGAGGAAGAGTATCTTAAGAAGCAATACAGAGACAGATTGAAGAATGCCATAGCTGGTGATGATACTATGAATTATTCATATTATGATTCAGATAATGCCAGCGTTAAGGATATAATTGATGTATGTGAAACAATGCCTTTCTTTGCAGAGAAACGACTTGTTGTAATGGAGAATACAGGATTTTTAAAGAGTTCTAATGATGAACTTGCGGATTATATTAAGCATATTCCTGACTACCTTATTATTGTGATGGTCGAGAAAGAAGTGGACAAGCGTAACAAGGTGTATAAGGCAATAGATTCTGTCGGGTATGTATGTGAGATGAAGCCACAGACAACTGCTACTCTTGAAAAATGGATAGCGGGACTTCTGGCTAAAGATGGTTTAAGAATAAGCCGTGATGCATGTGACCTTATTCTTGATAAGACAGGTGCAGGCATGGATTATATAAAGCAGGAGACTGAGAAGCTTGTAAGTTATTGTCAGGGAAGGGAAGTTGTTACAGTGGAAGACGTTGAGAAAGTGTGTGCCACACAGACAACAAGCCATATATTTGACATGATAAGTGCGATTGCCAATAAGAAACAGCAGCAGGCACTTGATTTATATTATGATTTATTGGAATTGAAAGAACCTCCGATGAGAATACTATATCTTATAGTCAGACAATTTAACGGAATATTGCAGGTGAAAGACCTTATGTCAAGGGGAGTTTCAGGAAAAGAGATTGCTTCAAGGATAGGAGCTGCACCATTTGTTGCCGGCAAATATCAGGCACAAGCAAAATATTTCGAGATGAGTACACTTCTTGATGCACTGAATGAGTGTGCGAGAACAGAAGAAGCAGTCAAGCAGGGCAGACTTAATGACAGACTGGGAGTTGAACTTATTATAATTAAATATAGCAAATAAAAAAGAACCCGATGCGAGTGGGTGTCAGCATCGGGTTCTTTAAAATATTCAAGTTCCTATTAAGCCATTGCGTTAACAGCTTTAGTAATGTGAGATACTTTTCTGGCAGCAGCATTCTTGTGGAAGATTCCCTTAGAAGCAGCCTTCTCAATCTCAGCTATAGCAACAGGGAGAGCTTCGTTAGCAGCAGCCTTGTCACCAGCAGCAACAGCAGCCTCTACCTTTTTGATATAAGTCTTAACTCTAGACTTAATCGCCTTATTTCTTTCAGCTCTTACCTGACTTGTAATTACTCTCTTCTTAGCAGATTTAATGTTAGCCAATCCGTACACCTCCAAATCATAATTCAATAATAATATCTGTTTCGCATTAAAGCCGGACACGGACGATCTAATGTAAACATACTCACACATTTTATAGTAGAAAAATCTATATGTCAAGAACCAAATGAATATTTTAGTATAAAAATTTGATTTTTCTACACAATATGTTGTGAGGTGATATGGGAAATGGATAATATAGTGGTGAGAACTGACCTTGCAGTCGAAGCTAATGAAGAGGCTATGAATGGTAGTGGAAGACTAAAAGGCATCAGATTAAGGGAAAGTAAGAAATCAAGAATGGGTGTTAAAGTCACAGAACTACAGGTGATAAATCATTTGGGCGAAGCCGCAATAGGAAGACCTAAGGGAACGTATCTTACTATAGAAGCGGATGAGATTACAGGTGGTGACGAGGATTATGCCAGAGAGGTTATATCTACACTTGCAGGCTATATATTCAAGCTTTTAAAACGGATGAATAAGAATGTAAAACCAGAGAAAATCCTTGTTATAGGACTTGGTAACAGAAATATAACATCGGATTCATTAGGCCCTGAGGTTGTAGATAACATTTGTATTAATATAAGTGAGGACAAGGATACTGGAGTATGCACGCTTAGTCCTGGAGTTATGGCACAGACTGGAATTGAAACAGCTGGAATTATTAAAGGTGTTGTAAGCCAGATAAAGCCAGATGTATGCATTGCGATAGATGCGCTTGCAGCAAGAAGCGTGAACAGATTAAACAGTACCATACAGCTTTCTGACCAGGGAATTAATCCTGGCTCAGGTGTTGGCAATCACAGAATCGGAATAACTAAGGATAATATTGGCGTACCGGTGCTTGCAATTGGCGTGCCGACTGTTATAGATGCGGAAGGCATTATTCAGGGGGCAGGTAAAATGTATGTAACTCCGAAGGACATTGATTCAGACATCAGAAATATAAGTATCATAATATCCAAAGCAATTAACCGTGTTGGCGTTCATATTCATGGATGACATGAATACAATATAATGGTAACGCAAAACAAGGAGGCTGTATGGGGGATAGAAAGTACAGGCCTGTGTATATGTTTATATTCACAGGCTTAATACTCATGGTGATTATGATGAATTATAGTTTTAATCTTATATATTATATTCAGAACAGAATCTATGAAAATGCAGTAAAAACGCTGTTTCCTGTAGAAACATATTTTGAAGATAACTATGATGAAAATTCAGGTTCTGTGTGGGTTGATTCGGAATATGTTTTCGGAATGACGCAGGATGATAAAGTGCCGGCAACGCAGACTGATGAAGGAGTTGTCGAGGCAGGAGCAGGAGCACTTTCACAGGATACACAGCAGAGTGCACCTGGAAATGTCTATAATATATCAGATTTAAGAAATTATGATTTTCTTATGAAATTCTACACAGTCACATCAATTACTAATCTTACACCAGAAATAATGCGTCCTGAGGAGTTTCTGGCAAAAGACCTGTCTTTGGAGAAAAATGTGGATTCTCCGCAGATACTTATATTTCACACACATTCACAGGAAGGGTTTACGGATACTGTAGAAGGAGACACATCTACAACAATAATCGGAGTAGGCGATTATCTTACAGATTTACTTACTAATACATATGGTTATAACGTATATCATGATACAACTGTATATGATTATGTTGACGGAAAGCTTGACAGAAGTAAAGCGTATACATATGCAGAAGAAAATGTTGCAAGAATACTTGAAGAGAATCCATCAATTGAGGTTGTAATTGACCTTCACAGGGATGGGGTTCCTGATACAACAAGACTTGTAACGGAAGTAAATGGCGTATCAATGTCTAAGGTTATGCTGTTTAACGGAATAAGCTATAGCAAGACAAAAGGAGATATAGGATATCTTTACAATGCCAACAGGGATGATAATCTTGCAATGAGTCTGCAGATGTATCTGTTAGGAGAAGAATATTATCCGGGTTTGTTAAGAAGAATATATATTAATGCATACCGCTACTGCCTTCATATGAAAGGCAGATCAATGCTTATTGAGGCAGGAGCACAGACTAATACCAGTACAGAGGTAAAAAATGCTATGGTACCATTAGCTGATATGCTTGACAGACTGCTAAGAGGGGAGAAAGCTTACACGGAGTGACTGACGTATGTCTTGTTTTTACTTCGCATATTACCTATAATAATTATCACATACTAATAACAGGAGGCAGATATGAGTAGTAACAACATTTTAGCAGACTTACAGCCACAGGCTGTGTTTAAATATTTTGAACAGATATGTGCAATTCCACATGGTTCTGGTAATGTGAAGCAGATAAGTGATTATCTGTGTGAATTTGCAAAAGAAAGGAATCTGTGGTTTAAGCAGGATGAAAATTATAATGTAATAATCAAGAAACCTGCCAGTGACAGTGAAAGCAAGGCGGCACCGGTTATTCTTCAGGGACACATTGATATGGTAGCAGTAAAGACAGACGATAAGGTTAAAGATATGGAAAAAGAAGGTCTTGACCTGTATATAGAAGACGGATATGTCAAAGCCGACCGCACAACTCTTGGTGCAGATGACGGAATAGCAGTAGCTTACGCACTTGCAATATTGGATAGCAAGGATATGAGCCATCCGCCAATAGAGGCTGTCTTTACAGTTGATGAAGAGGTTGGAATGACAGGTGCAGAGGCAATTAATCTTGACTGCCTTGATGGTAAGATTATGCTTAATATAGACTCTGAAGAAGAGGGAATATTTCTTTCAGGATGTGCAGGTGGAGCAACTTTAAAGGCTTCTTATCCATTGAATAAATCGGACATTACAGGAACAAAGATTACAATAAAGATTAACGGACTTACAAGCGGACATTCTGGAACAGATATAATATGCCAGCGTGCTAATGCTAATATTCTGATGGGACGCCTTCTTTTTGCAGTTAAAGAATGTGTTAATATTGTAAGTATATCGGGTGGTGAAAAAGATAATTCTATAGCTCCATTTGCTAATGCGGCAATAATGACGCAGGAAGCAGATAAGGTTACCGAGCTTCTTAATAATACTGCAAATGTATTAAAAGAGGAATATTCAGTAACAGACCCACAACTTAATATTACAGTGTATAATGAGGGTGAAAGAAGCTGTTCTGCGAGTGATTATAAAACAAGCCAGATGATAATAAATGTGCTTAATTATATACCTGATGGTGTTATTAAGATGAGTAATGATATTAAAGGTCTGGTGCAGACATCACTTAATCTTGGTGTTGTTAGTTCTGATGAATCAGCATTTTATACAACATATCTTGTAAGGAGCAGTTCTCAGAGCGAGAAAGAATACCTTACAGATAAAATTGGAGCGATGACTGATTATCTTGGTGGAACATATGAACTTGCAGGAGTATATCCGGCATGGGAGTTTAAGAAAGATTCTGTAATAAGAGACATGCTGTGTGATTCTTATAAAAAACTTTTTGGAAAGGAAGCACTGGTAGAAACAATGCATGCTGGTGTCGAATGTGGAATTATGGCAGCTAAGATTGACGGACTTGACTGTGTATCTTTCGGTCCTGATATAATTGATATCCATACTGTCAAAGAGAAGCTTGATATTGAATCAACAAGAAGAACATGGGAACTTATAAATGATGTTCTTAAACAGCTTGCATAACTTAATAACTATATCTTGTATATGTCGTATCCGGGAGAATGCATTTTTGTAAGCAGAAACCTACCAGATACGACATTTTTTATACCGATTATAACATAAAAACGACAGATTACGACAAAACGGTCGCGATACTATATATATTATTGACAAATATTACGTATTAATATAACCTTATACTCGTACAAAACATTTATATTAATCCATGCGCAGGGATATGAGAATTTGAAAGGGAAAGGTATATGGAGTATAAGAAGTTTGTCGAATATATTAAGAAGAATACTGAGTATATTGCAGGAGAGGGAGGCAATGTTACTATCAACCATGTGATTAAGAATAATGGTTGCGAGATGGATGGACTTGTAATTATGGAAAAGGGGAAGGATATTGCACCGACTATATATCTTGAGGGGTTTTATGAGGAGTATACCCGGGGAGAGGACATCAGAAATATTATAAGACAGATTGAGACTGTATATGAGGAGAATAAGAATAATGTCACATTTGACGTTAATATTCTAAAACAGTTCGAGACAATAAAAGACAAGATTGTTTATAAGGTCGTCAATTACAGAAGCAATGAAAAGTTGCTTGAGCAGGTTCCGCATAAGAGAATACTTGATCTTGCTGTGGTTTTTTATTGCCTGCTGGACAAGGAATATGGAAAAAGTGCGACAGCGCTTATATACAATAATAATCTTAAGAACTGGAAAGTAACAATTGATGATGTTTATAAAGCTGCTCTGAAGAATACCCCTGACCTTCTGCATTGCAGGATAAGTTCAATGGCTGCGCTTTTTGAAAAATGTGGGGTTAATGTTGATGGAAAAGAGATTGATTTAAGAGATTATGTTCCATCTGATATGTACATTCTTACTAATGAAACGAAGCTCAACGGTGCAGCATGTATTCTTTATGAGAATGTATTATATGATTTTGCACAGAAGCTTGGGGAGGATCTGTATATACTGCCTTCATCAGTGCATGAGGTTATACTGCTTCCCAAATTGTCTGTGTTTGAGAAGGATGAACTTGTTAATATGGTAAGGGAAGTTAATACTGAAGGGGTGGCAGCAGAGGAAGTTCTGTCGGATCATGTGTATGAGTATAACAGAACCCAGAGACTTATAACTATGTAGAATAATCCAGTTAATAATCAAGTAATGTACATGATGGGATTCGAACCCACGATCTTCCGCTCCGGAGGCGAACGCTTTATCCAGCTAAGCTACATGTACACAATATATATTAATTTATATTCTTATCTAATATACATTATTAAATTAAAACCTGCAACAATTGAATTAATTTTTTTCTTTTGTTAAAATTAATACATCTGTATTATAAAAATTGGAGGGAGAATGTCAGAGCGTATTAATAAATATCTCAGTGCCCATGGAGTCTGTTCAAGACGAGAAGCTGACAGGATGATACAAGAAGGACGTATCACAGTTGATGGCAGGATTGCAGCTATGGGTGAGATGGTAGAGGACAATACAATTATATGTGTAGATGGCAGAAAGGTAGACAGCAGCACACCACCACAGGTAGTCATAGCTTTTAATAAGCCTGTTGGAATTGTATGTACCACAACTGATAAACAGGGGAAGAATAACATAGTAGATTATATAGGATATAAAGAACGAATATATCCTGTAGGCAGACTGGACAAGGATTCTGATGGACTTATACTGCTTACTAATGATGGTGACATGATGGACAGGCTGCTTCGTTCTGTTAATGGACATGAGAAAGAATATATTGTCTCAGTTAATAAACTAATTAATAGAGACTTTATAAAAAGAATGTCGGGGGGAATATATCTTAAGGAACTCGACAGAACTACAAGAAAATGTGTTGTAGAAAAGATATCTGACAGAACATTCAGAATAATTCTTACACAGGGACTTAACAGACAGATAAGAAGAATGTGTGCAGAATGTGGATATAGTGTAACTAAACTGACGAGAATAAGAATTATGAATGTGCAGCTTGGCGATTTAAAGACAGGTGAGTACAGAGAGCTTGACGGAAAAGAACTTAATACACTTTATGAGCAGATATATAAGTAGTTATGTAAGGAGCGGATTATGGATTTATTACAGGAATATTCAGAACTTAAGAAGACGATAGATTATCATATGGACAGATATTACAATCAGGACGAGCCAGAGATAAGTGATTATGAGTATGATAAGCTTATGATAAGGCTTAAGGAGATTGAGAAAGAGCATCCGGAATGGGTGACATCTGATTCGCCTTCACAGAAGATTGGTGGCACTGTAAAAAGAGAAGCCGGGGTTAAGGTCACACATAATGTACCTATGCTGTCTATTGAAGATGTGTTTTCAGAAGATGCAGTGTGTGCATGGGTTGATAAGGTTCATGCCATGCATCCTGACTGCACATTTTCAGTAGAGACTAAGATTGACGGCTTAAGCATGAGTTTAAGATATGCAAAAGAAGCTGATGGAAAGCTGCATTTGCAGTTGGCAGAGACAAGAGGGGATGGTCTTATTGGTGAGGATGTTACAGCTAATGCAAGGGTAATTGGTGATGTATTACAGGTTATTGATCTTCCTTATGATTCACTGGAACTTCGTGGTGAAGTGTATATGAGCCATGAGGATTTTGAAAAATATAATGAAGAACAGGAAAGACTTGAGAAAAAGACAGCTGCTAATCCTAGAAATCTTGCAGCCGGAACATTAAGACAGCTTGATACTTCAATTACTAAGAAGAGAGGGCTTGAGATGTTTATCTTTAATGTACAGGACGGACCAGCTGAGATTATGGAAAGCCACAGTAAGGGAATGGACATATTAAAAGCAGTAGGTGTACCGGTTGTATATCATAAGATATGCAAGACAAAAGATGAGGTTGTCAGTGCCATTGATGAGATAGGAAGAATGAGAGAAGAACTTCCATATGATATTGACGGGGCTGTTGTTAAGATTGACCATATTGCTTTCAGACAGGAGTTTCCGGCAGGAAGTAAGTATTCAAGCGGACATATTGCATACAAATATCCGCCGGAAGAAAGAGTTGTTGTTATGGATGATATTCTTGTAGATGTAGGAAGAACAGGAAAACTTACATTTACAGGAATATTCCATGATCCGGAAACCGGAAAGCCTGCAAGACTGTGTGGCACGAGCGTATCAAGAGCAACTCTTCATAACCAGGATTATATTACACAGATGAATGTAGGAATCGGAGGAGAATATAAGCTGTTTAAGAGTGGAGAGATTATACCTAAGCTTAATGGCTGCGTAAAGGTACCTGAGCATGTTTTTGAAGCACCAAAGATATGTCCTGTATGTGGAGAGCCTCTTATAAGAGAAGAGGATACAGCAGATATAAGATGTGTCAATCCTTCATGTGCAGCACAGTTGTCAAGAACAGTAGCATATTTTACATCTCTTGACTGCATGAATATCATGGGGCTTGGTGAAACTCTAGTGGATGCTCTCATAAAAGATGGCTATATACACAATTATGCTGATATATACACATTGAAAGAACACCGTGATGAACTGATTGAGAAGGGAATTATAGGAAAAGAGAAGAATACTGATAAGCTGCTTGCAGCTATTGAAAAGTCTAAAGAGAACACACCAGACAGACTGCTTACTGCACTTGGAATAAGAAATGTTGGCAAGAATACAGCCAAGCAGATTATGAATTATTATGATAATCTTATGGCACTTGCTGATGCAGGTGAAGAAGAATTGCAGAATATCCCTGATATAGGTGCAACCACAGCTAAATGTATATATGATTTTTTCCATGATGAAGCTAATATTGAACTGCTGGAAAGGTTAAAACAGTCAGGTCTCAATATGCAGATGCCAGAGAAAAAAGAAATGTCAGATAAGCTTGCAGGAAAAACGATTGTTGTAACAGGAAGCTTTGATAATTACAGCCGTAAGGATATGGAAGAACTGATTGTTTCTAATGGAGGCAAAGCAACAGGAAGTGTCAGCAAAAAGACTGATTATCTTGTTGCAGGAGAGGCAGCAGGCTCTAAGCTTGATAAGGCTAATTCACTGGGGGTTAAGGTGCTTACAATTGATGAATTTATGGAAATGATAAAGTAAAGAAAATTTTTATACAGTTATTAAAGGTGATATGATATAATCAGACAACAACGATAACAGAAAGAAGGAACAATAATGCCAATTAAGATTCAGAGTGATTTACCAGCTAAAGCAGAATTGGAAGAAGAGAATATATTCGTCATGGACGAAAACAGAGCTATTTCACAGAATATAAGACCTTTGGAGATAATAGTTCTTAATCTTATGCCTATAAAGCAGGACACAGAATTACAGCTTTTAAGAGGGTTATCTAATACACCTTTACAGATAGATGTTACATTTTTACAGATGTCATCACATGTTTCAAAGAATACATCAGCTTCACATATTAAGAAGTTTTACCAGACTTTTGAAGAGATTAAAAGCAATAATTATGATGGAATGATTATTACAGGTGCACCTGTTGAGAAGCTCGACTTTGAAGAGGTTAATTACTGGGATGAACTTACAACAGTAATGGAGTGGTCTAAGAAGCATGTTACATCAACAATTCATATATGCTGGGGCGCGCAGGCAGGATTGTATTACCATTATGGTATTAAGAAGGAATTACTTTCTAAGAAACTGTCAGGTGTGTACAAGCACAGGGTTATGAATAGAAAAGAGCCTTTAGTAAGAGGCTTTGATGATGTATTCATGGCACCACATTCAAGATATACACAGGCAAGCAGACAGCAGATTCTTGACAATCCAAGACTTAAAGTACTTGCTGATTCAGATGAAGCAGGAATATATATTGTTCTTGGTGATGGCGGAAAAGAGATATTTGTTATGGGACACCCTGAATATGACAGATTAACTCTTGACCAGGAATACAAGCGTGACATTGACAAAGGAATTGAGCCTGACCTCCCGGTTAATTATTATCCTGATGACGACTGCAACAGAAAGCCATTGCTTTCATGGAGAAGCCACGCCAACAACCTCTATACTAACTGGTTGAATTATTATGTATACCAGATAACTCCTTTTGACCTTAATGAGAGTTATGATAATTACTGTATTTAATTCTTATCTACATGTTATAATCATTAATCATCAGAAAACGGAGATAAACACATGAGCGTAGTGAAAGAAAAATCAAAATGCACAATTCTTAAGTTTTCATCAATGCTTGCTATTGTTATGGGAATTATAATGGCGTTCTATGCATTTTATATTATGTCGGAATTGTATTCATTTTCGGCTTCAGATGCAGGAAGAGAATTGTATACAGTAATTAAATTTCTTAATATAGCATTTATGGCGGTTATAGCAGAAGGTGTGTACTTTACAGTGGCAGGGTTTTATGGAATGACTAATATTGGTGCAGTGGATGCAGTAAAGAAGATTAAGACATATGGTATTGTTATGTCGGCTGCAGGATTGGCTGATCTGATAATAGTTTTCATAGTATCTAAGTATTCAATAACTGGTAACACGCTGATTCTTATATGTCTTCCAGTTGTAATAGGAGTTATGTATCTAGCGGGTGCATTTTATAACGAGAAGCTTATAAAGAACAATAATGGTGTGAAAGGCGATGGCAATGATTGATTCTAATGAAATAATGCCTCTTAATTTCTTCAAATACAAAGGTGTGTATACAGGACAGCACAATGGAATGAGATATATGCTTAAGCAGACAGGAGAAAAGCCTGATTTAAAGCTTTCGGCGTGCGTGTGGCGAGGACCATATGCTTCATGTGCTGTTAAGGAAGAAGATAAGACAACAGAGATATTTGAACTGACAGAAGATGGCCGTCTTGCTGCCGTGGAATGGATAAGGCAGCAGTACGAATCCAGACTTGACTATTGGGAAGAGGCACCATCTATAAAGGATGCTGTTCCGATTGTTCATGAATAAAGAGAATAATATATATAATGCAGCATATGGCTGCACCGGTAAGCAGGAGAATGTATTCTTCTGCTTCTTTTATTATAAGACCAAATACAATGCGGCATATTATTCTTGATGAAAATATAGATATAACCGAGATACATAATGGTACAATTATGCTGCCAAATGGGTCGGGCTGGATATTCAGCTTTTTGTATATATTAATGATGTAAAGAAGGCTCATGCTTATGTTGCTGATAAGAACACCATACAGATAACCGGTTATGCCAAGGCGCGGGATGAGCAGAAATACACAGGCAAGCCGGATAATAATGCCGGTTATATTAATTATAAATGTAAGTGCTGTATGTCCCATGCCATTAGTCACGCTTGTAAGGCTGATTTTAAGATAAAGGAAAGGACACAGCCATGAAAGAATGCAGGTGTATATGTATACAGATTCTTCGTGGAACATCATTGCACCGAGACGTGCACCGTAGTTAATGAATAAAAATGTGCTTATAATGCCGAGACTCAAACACATGGAAACTGTTCTTTTTACTGTTACAGCAAGATGATCTGACAATACATTATGACTTTCATCAGATACCTTTGGAAGAAGCATAAGTGCAAATGAATTAGCTGCCGTACATGGAAAAAGCACCAGAGGAAGAGCCATTCCTGTAAGTATACCAAACTGGCTTATCGCGTTATCTTTAGTTAGCCCATGCATGCACAGAATTGCAGGAATAAGAATTGCTTCTGCGCCCTCAAGCAGATGCAGAACTGTCTGATTGGCGTTGATTGGAAATGCATATTTAACAATATACCTGTATTCACGGAATGAACATGACAGCTTCTGCGTCATGCTTTTATTATGAAGGGAACGGAAAAAAAGCGGAATAACACAATATGTTGCAGCTGCAAGTTCACCGAATATATTACCGGTAACTGCATCAGCAATTGATATTGTTGATACATTTTTTATGCGGACATAAAGTATAATAGTGCCTATACGCACAAGCTGTTCGACAAGCTGTGAGGAGGCAGGCAGAAAAGATTCCTTCTGACTGTAATAGTAATTAGACAGGCAGTTATGTATGCACATGAATGGCAGAGAGATTGCAGTTATACGGATAATTCCCTCACAGCGGCTTTCCATAAATATATGGTTTGCAATGAAATTGCTGAATATAAGGAATAAAAACATAACGACGATAGAAAGAGAAGTAGTAATCTTTAACGCACAGAAAAGCCATTTTAGAGATGGTGATGATGCTGAATATTTTGAAACAGCTACAGAAAAACCACTGCAGCATACTGCAAATGCAAGTGCAATAAGAGGCGTGCACATCTGGAAAAGTCCGACTCCTGCAGCACCTGTATAATAAGTAAGAAGTATACGAAAATAAAATCCGAGCAGTTTTGATAGAACGCCGGCAAATGTAAGTATTATGGCGGATTTGAATATGCCGCCTTTTAAGGATAATGTATTATTCATAGCAGACACCACAGATTGACTTATTAACAATATATGCCCTGCCTGAATACAATATTATAAGGAATTGCAGGGCGGAAATATAATGATATATATGGACAATGCGGCGACAACTGCCGTTAGAAAAGAAGTGGCAGAGGCAATGCTGCCATACCTTTTGGGAGATTATGGAAACCCGTCAGGTGTGTACAGGTTGTCTGAGAAGGCTAAAAATGTTGTTGAGGAATCAAGAGGTATTATTGCGGATATAATAAATGCTGACAAAAATGAAATATTTTTCACCTCCGGTGGTACAGAAGGAGATAACTGGGCAGTTAAAGCTGAGAGCCTGAAAAGAAAACATGGACATATAATAGTAAGTTCAATTGAACATCATGCGGTGACAGAATCGGCACTGTGGCTTAAGAATTATGGGATAGATGTCACATTTGCACCAGTTGATGAACAGGGAATTGTTAAGCTGGAACAGTTAGAAAAAATGATTAGAAATGATACATTTTTAATATCCGTTATGCTTGCTAATAATGAAATCGGAACTATCCAGCCAATAGAAAATGTATGTGAAATTGCACATGAGTATGGTGCAAAGGTTCATTCTGATGCAGTGGCGGCATTTGGACATATTGATGTCGATGTGAAAAAGCTGGTTGTGGATTTCTTAAATGTAAGCGGTCATAAGATATGTGGACCAAAGGGCATAGGATTTCTGTATGTCAGGGGCGGAAAGCCAGAAAGATTCATGCATGGAGGCGGACAGGAGAACGGACTCAGGGCAGGCACCGAAAATGTAGCTGGGATTGCAGGACTTGCAACAGCAGCAAGAATTGCTTATGAAACGCTTTCTGACAGGGCAAGGCAGGAAAAGAGAATTAGTGACTATATGATTAAGAGAATACTAAGAGAAATTCCTTATTCAAGGCTTAATGGAAGCAGGGAATGCCGCGTTACAGGAAATATGAATTTCAGTTTTCAGTATGTTAATGGCGGAATGCTTGTTGTAATGCTTAATAAGCAGGGAATATGCGCGTCTGCAGGTTCAGCATGTACATCTAATTCAGGAAAGCCTTCACATGTCCTTCTTGCACTTGGGCTTGATGAAAAAATAGCAGAAGGTTCACTTAGGCTGACAATTAACCATACAATTACACACAGGGAAGCTGATTATGTGGTTGAGTGTATTAAGAAAGATGTTGCCAGACTGCGGGAATTAGCTTAAAATTAATATATCAGACAGTTACGGAGGTTAAAATAATATGTGGTACGAAGAAGCAGTGTTTTATCAGGTATTTCCACTTGGATTTTGTGATGGATTAAGAGACAATGATGGGGTAATGAACAGATGCATATCAGAATTTGCAGACTGGATTCCGCATTTGCAGAAGTTAGGAACTAATGCGGTGTATTTTTCTCCAATTTTTGAGAGTGATTATCATGGTTATGATACAAGAGATTACCGTGTGATAGATAAAAGAATAGGGACTAATAAGGATTTTGCAGAGCTTGTGGCAAAGCTGCATGAGGCAGGGATAAAAGTAGTTATTGATGGTGTGTTTAATCATGTCGGAAGGGGCTTCTTTGCATTTAAGGATGTATGTGAGAAAAAATGGGATTCTGCCTATAAGGACTGGTTTAATATCAGCTTTGATGACAATTCACCATATAATGACGGCTTCTGGTATGAGGGCTGGGAAGGATATTACAATCTTGTGAAACTCAATCTGAATAATCCGGATGTGGTTAATTATCTTATTGAGTCAGTGCGCGGCTGGGTTAATGAATTTGATATTGATGGAATCAGACTCGATGTTGCGTACTGCCTTAACAGGGATTTCATGAAGCGTTTAAGATATGAGACAGACCAGATGAAGCAGGAATTTTTCCTTGTAGGAGAAATGCTTCACGGTGATTATAATACGATTGTCAATAGTGAATGTCTCCACAGTGCGACTAATTATGAGTGTTATAAGGGACTATATTCGAGCTTTAATTCAATGAATATGTTTGAGATTGCACACAGCATAGAAAGGCAGTTTGGAAAAGAGCCATGGTGTCTGTATACAGGAAAACATCTGCTTACATTTGTTGATAACCATGATGTTTCAAGGATTGCCAGTACACTTACCAATAAAGCACATCTGCCGCTTATATATGCACTTATGTTCGGTATGCCGGGAATTCCATGTATATATTATGGAAGTGAATGGGGCTGCGAGGCAGTTAAGGGCAGCGGCAATGACAATATTCTGCGTCCTGCATTTGATAAGCCGGAATACAATGAGCTGACTGATACAATAAGTTCATTAGGACAAATGTATCATAACAGCATGGCATTAAGCTATGGTGATTACACAAAGAAAGTGCTCACAAACAGACAGTATGTATTCAAAAGGGAAGCTGACGGAGAGAAAGTGCTTGTTGCAATTAATGCTGATGAGAATGAGTACACAGCGTACTTTGATACAGAATGTGCAGATGCACTTAATCTTATAACAGGTAAGAAGGAAGACTTATCTGGAAAAATAGTTCTTCCACCTTACAGCTTCAGATTTTACAGATGTATATAGAATGTGCAGATAAGATATGTGAATATAAAATAAGCCGGAGCCCATCATAATCTGATGAACTCCGGTTTTCTTTCATTAAATATAGTGTAATAATTAAATCCTGCGTTCTTAAGCATATCTGCTACGACATCAAATCTGTAAGCAAAAAACTTAACTTCGTGTGCATCAGAACCTACAGTGATTATCTCTCCTCCGAGGTCGTGATACATTTTAACAATATCAAGGCATGGATTAGGTTCAGGCATTCCGTATTTAAGTCCGGCAGTGTTGATTTCAATACCTTTGCCTTTCTCAATGATTGTTTTAAGAATTATGCAGATTAAATCGTTAAAATCATGCCAGTCATATGCGTAAGAATTGGCAGGAATATATCTTGCAATATAATCAAGATGACCGTATACATCAAAGTTGTGACAGCAGCTAAGATTATCAAGAATACTTTCATAATAAGTTAAAACAGTATCCTTTGCAGAACGTTTCTCCCAAAACTCAGGGTAGTAGGGATCTTCTCCATATACAAGATGTGACGAGCCTATTATGAAATCAAGCTGCTTTTCAGAATCATAAGCATTAACTCTGTCAGCGACGCTTCTCATAAGTCCCTGTTCAACACCTATGTGAATATTGATTTTATCTTTGTATGAATCTTTCAGATTCTGGAAATACTTAATGTATTCCGGAAAATCAAGGTCAAACATGACTTTTCCATCTTCTAATGGAGCATCAAAGTCATTATGGTCGGTAAAACAGATGTGTTTAAATCCCAGTGAAATAGCATTGCTAACAGCATTTACAGGATTCTCATCTGAGTCAGAAGAAAACATAGTATGTATATGTGAATCTGATAACAGCATAATAATTTCCTCCATCAAATACTAGTTCTATGCTTCAATGTCAATATACATTATACATAAACATAATTAATGTGCAATTAATATTTTTGATGTTTATGTAGAACATGTAAGCTAATGTAAAATATAGGTAATTTTTCCTTGAAAATGATTATTAGTATTGATATTATTAAAAAGACAGCGTATAAATTCTGATTATGTGAATGCGCATAGATGTAGAAGTACCAACTACGCTGTCCGACCTTGACTTTTATGCGCAGATAGGAGCTTTCGTGAGTTTTGAATTGATACACATTGTGATTATTCTTCTCGGAGGAATAGCGCTTTTCCTTTTTGGAATGCAGCTTATGGGAGATGGATTAAAGAAGGTAGCTGGAGGAAAACTGGAAGTTATTCTGTACAGATTAAGTAATACACCTCTTAAGGGAGTACTGCTTGGTACATGTGTTACGGCAATTATCCAGTCATCGTCGGCAACCTCTGTTATGGTTGTTGGGTTTGTTAATGCCGGTATGATTAAGATGAAACAGGCTATCGGTATTATTATGGGTGCAATTATAGGTACATCTGTTACAGGATGGGTATTATGTCTCTCTGATATCAGTGGTGGTGCCGGATGGGTAGATTTACTTTCAACAGAGGTTCTTGCTGCTGTTATTGGTGTTATTGGAATCATGTTCAGGATGTTCTGTAAGAACCCTACTAAGAAGCATATAGGTGATATTATGATAGGCTTCTGTATCCTTATGGTAGGAATGCAGAACATGAGTGCAGCAGTTGCACCATTAAGATCTGAGCCGGCATTTATTGATATGCTTACCAAGTTCTCTAATCCATTTATTGGAATTCTTATTGGACTTTTAGTTACAGCAGTTTTACAGAGTGCATCTGCTACAGTTGGTATTCTTCAGGCATTATCGGTAACGGGAGCTATTTCATTTTCAGTAGCACTGCCTATTATAATGGGTATTGCTGTCGGAGCTGCCATGCCTGTTATCATATCTTCATTTGGTGCGACTACAGATGGTAAGAGAACAGCATTTGTATACCTGCTTGTTGATGCACTTGGAGCTTTAATATGGGCAGTGGTATTTTATAGTGTTAATCATTTTGTGCATTTTTCATTTATGGACAGAACGATGACAACTGTTTCAATAGCCTTTGTGAACTCATTATTCAGAGTTGCAACAGTTGCTGTACTGTTTCCATTCATCAGATTCCTTGAAAAGATGGTATGTGCAATCTTCAAGGAGGTTGTTGATGAGGAAGATAAAGATATAGTTGAAATCAGTGTACTTGATGACAGATTTATCGCTCATCCTACAGTTGCTATTGAACAGGCTAAGACAGTTCTTTGTTCAATGGCACATATGGCACAGAAAAATCTTATTCGTTCCATGGAACTGCTGGATAAATTTTCGCAGGAGAAATACGACAAGATTCAGAGAAGAGAAGATAAGGTTGACAGATATGAAGATAAGCTTGGAACTTATCTTGTAAAGATTACACAGCAGGAGCTTACTCCTGGACAGAACAAGGAGGTCTCAAAGCTTCTCCATACAATTTCTGATTTTGAGAGAATAAGTGACCATGCTGTTAACATATCACAGGCAGCAGCAGAACTGTTTAATGAAAAGCTTAAGTTTTCTGATTGTGCTGTTGAAGATGTTGAGCTGATGTCATTAATTATGAAAGAAATAGTTGGAAATGTAATAGATGCATTTGAACAGAACAAGGTTGAATATGCATATAAGACGGAGCCGTTAGAAGAACTCGTTGACATATATTGTGATGAAATGAAGATGAATCATGTCAAGCGTGTCCAGAAAGGTGAATGTACACTTCATCAGGGCTTTATATTTAATGATTTACTTACAGATTTCGAGAGAATTGCTGACCATTGTTCTAACGTGGCAGTTGCGATTATTGAGCTTGAGTTAAATGTGTTTGATACACATGAGTATCTTGTTAATCTTAAGAAAGATAATGGAACTAATTTTGATAAATATTTTGAGGAATACAAAGAAATGTTTCCTTTAAGCCAGTATTAAGCAGAGATTAGTGTTAAGTAGACAATATTGGATACAGAATTTGTTGAGATTTCGTCAAAATGACTAATTGATAATGAGTTATTATTGAAAAAAGTGCAAAAATGTAAAAATTGGGAAGAAAGCCTTGATATTTTGCTTCTTCTTATGTAAAATACACGGTAGTTGAAATTTTAACAAACTATGTTATAAAAATTCATTTTAGGAGGAATTGTTTTTATGTCAGTAAAAGTTGCAATCAATGGTTTTGGTCGTATCGGTAGACTTGCATTCAGACAGATGTTTGGTGCAGAAGGATATGAGGTAGTTGCTATTAACGATTTAACAAGCCCTAAGATGCTTGCTCATCTTTTAAAGTATGACTCATCACAGGGAAGATATGTTAACTTCGGTGAGGAAGATCAGGTAACAGCTGATGATGAGGCTGGTACAATCACAGTTAAAGGCAAGACTATCAAGATTTACAAAGAGCCAGATGCTAATAACTGCCCATGGGGTGAGATTGGTGTTGATGTAGTTCTTGAGTGTTCAGGATTCTATACATCTAAGGCTAAGGCACAGGCTCATATTAATGCAGGTGCTAAGAAGGTAGTTATCTCAGCTCCAGCTGGAAACGACCTTAAGACTATCGTTTACAATGTAAACCATGAGACACTTACAGCAGAAGATCAGATTATCTCAGCTGCTTCTTGTACAACAAACTGCTTAGCTCCTATGGCTAAGGCTCTTAACGATTGTGCAACAATCGAGTCAGGTATTATGTGTACAATTCACGCTTACACAGGTGATCAGATGATCCTTGACGGACCACAGAGAAAGGGTGACTTAAGAAGATCTAGAGCAGGTGCTTGCAACATCGTTCCTAACTCAACAGGTGCTGCTAAGGCTATCGGTCTTGTTATCCCAGAACTTAACGGAAAGCTTATCGGAGCTGCTCAGAGAGTTCCAACACCTACAGGTTCTACAACAATCCTTAATGCTGTAGTTGCTAAGAAGGTTACAGTTGATGAAGTTAATGCTGCTATGAAGGCTGCTGCAACAGAGTCATTCGGTTACAACACAGAGCAGATTGTATCTAGCGATATCGTTGGTATGAGATTTGGTTCATTATTTGATGCTACACAGACAATGGTTAATGAACTTCCAAACGGTGGATGCCAGGTTCAGGTTGTTTCTTGGTATGATAATGAGAATTCATACACAAGCCAGATGGTTAGAACAATTAAGTACTTCGCTGAGTTAAACTAATCATTTAGATTGTTTTTTGCCGGAGAATGGTCTGACTATTCTCCGGTTTTTTAAAAGCTGTATATATAGCTATTTTATGTATTATATGGAGGATATTAATATGCTTAATAAAAAGTCTATTGATGATATCAATGTAAAGGGCAAAAGAGTATTATGCAGATGCGATTTTAATGTACCTTTAGATGGAAGCAGAATTACAGATGAAACAAGACTTGTAGCCGCTCTTCCAACAATCAAGAAGCTTATTGCTGACGGAGGAAAGGTTATTCTTTGTTCACATCTTGGAAAGCCAAAGGGACCAGACGCTGCATTTTCTCTTGCTCCAGTTGCAAAGAGACTTTCAGAACTTCTTGGTCAGGAAGTTAAGTTTGCAGCAGATGATACTGTTGTAGGCGATAATGCAAGAGCAGCTGTTGCTGCAATGAATGATGGAGATGTTATTCTTCTTGAAAATACAAGATTCAGACCAGAAGAGACTAGGAATGGTGAAGCATTTTCTAAGGATTTAGCTTCTATTGCAGATGTATTTGTTAATGATGCATTTGGTACAGCTCATAGAGCACATTGTTCTAATGTAGGTGTTACACAGTATGTTGATACAGCTGTTGTTGGATATCTTATGCAGAAGGAAATTGATTTCCTTGGAAATGCAGTTAATAATCCTGTAAGACCTTTCGTTGCAATTCTTGGTGGTTCAAAGGTTTCTTCTAAGATTTCAGTTATCAACAATCTTCTTGATAAGGTTGATACACTTATTATCGGTGGTGGTATGTCTTATACATTCCAGAAGGCACATGGTGGTAATGTAGGTCAGTCATTAGTAGAAGATGATTATCTTGATTATGCTAAGGAAATGATGAAGAAGGCTGAAGAAAAGGGCGTTAAAATGCTTATTCCTATCGATACAGTTGTTTCTAAGGAATTCAGCAATGATTCTCCTTCACATGTTGTAGAAGCAGGACATCAGGCAGATGACGACATGGGTATGGATATTGGACCTAAGACATGCGAACTTTACAAGGAAGCTTTAAAGGATGCTAAGACTGTAGTATGGAATGGACCAATGGGAGTATTTGAATTCCCTAATTTTGCAACAGGAACAATTGCAGTTGCAGAAGAACTTGCACAGCTTAAAGATGCTACAACAATCATCGGTGGTGGTGATTCAGCAGCAGCTGTTAACAACTTAGGATTTGGAGATAAGATGACACACATCTCTACAGGTGGCGGAGCATCTCTTGAATTCCTTGAAGGTAAAGAACTTCCAGGTGTAGTTGCAGCTAACGATAAGTAATTAACTTTACTGACATAGTTATATAATAATATTTTCATCCAGACCTTATTTTATTAAGTAAGGTCTGGATTTTGTTATTTATTTCACAATCTATACTTGAAATATGTACCAAAGTATGCTATTATTTATTTTATTAGGATAGTTATATCGGAATAATTTAATAGGATTGTCCATATATATGTTATTATGGATTATTTCCTGTGGGGAGGCGTAGAATGAGAAGAAAAGTAATAGCAGGCAATTGGAAGATGAATATGACACCAAGCCAGGCAGTTAAGCTAGTTACTGAATTGAGACCGAATGTTAATAATCCGGATGTTGATGTTGTGTTCTGTGTACCATCAATTGACATTGTACCTGTGGTTGAGGCAGTGAAAGGATCTAATATACATATTGGAGCAGAGAATGTATATTATCAGGAGAAAGGAGCATTTACCGGTGAATTATCGCCAGAGATGCTTGTTGATGCGGGTGTAAGCCATGTTATCATAGGACATTCAGAACGAAGAATGTACTTTAACGAAAGCAATACAGTTCTTAATCTTAAGCTTCATAAAGCTCTTGAACATGACATAATTCCAATTCTTTGTTGTGGAGAGACACTTGAACAGAGAGAAAAAGGGATTACACTTGAATTCATTAAAGAACAGATAGTAGAAGCATATGTTGGCGTTACTAAAGAGCAGGTTCTTCATACAATAGTTGCTTATGAGCCAATCTGGGCTATTGGAACAGGAAAGGTTGCAACTACAGCACAGGCACAGGAAGTATGCGGATTCATAAGAACAGTATTTGAAGAGTTATATGATAAAGAAACAGCAGATCAGATAAGGATTCTTTATGGAGGAAGTGTTAATGCTTCTAATGCAGCAGAGCTTTTTGCCCAGCCTGATATTGATGGTGGACTGGTAGGAGGTGCAAGTCTCAAGCCGGATTTTGCGGATATAGTTAATTATAATAAGTAAATAACCATTAAAAGACCTTGTTTTGATGATAATATTCAAGACAAGGTCTTTGATTTTTTTTACAAATGTGCTATCATGCTATAGGCAATTAATTAGAATACATTTAAAGGAGAATCACATTATGAGTAAAAAACCAGTAGTTTTAATGGTGCTTGATGGTTATGGTTTAAATGATAGAACAGAGGGTAATGCTATTGCTATGGCTAACACTCCTGTTATGGATAAGCTTATGAAGGAATGCCCGTTCCAGAAGGGATATGCTTCAGGACTTGCTGTAGGTCTTCCAGACGGACAGATGGGTAATTCAGAAGTTGGTCATATGAATATTGGTGCTGGTAGAATTATTTATCAGGATCTTACAAGAATTACTAAGGATATTGAAGATGGTACATTCTTTAAGAATGAAGAATTACTTGAGGCAATGGAAAACTGCAAGAAGAATGATTCAGATCTTCACCTTTTCGGACTTTTATCAGATGGTGGTGTTCACAGTCATTTAAGCCATGTATATGGACTTTTAGAGATGGCAAAGCAGCAGGGAGTGTCTAAGGTATATGTTCATGCATTCCTTGATGGAAGAGATACACCTCCAGCTTCAGCTAAAGGCTTTGTTGAGACACTTGAGAATAAGATGGCAGAAATCGGAGTTGGTAAGGTTGCATCTTTATCAGGCCGTTACTATGCAATGGACAGAGATAATAACTGGGACAGAGTAGAAAAGGCTTATGATTCACTTGTAACAGGTGATGGCATTAAGGCCGAGTCAGCTACACAGGCACTTCAGGAGTCATATGATAATGGTAAGACAGATGAATTCGTTGAGCCAACAGTTATCTGTAAAGATGGCCAGCCACTTTCATTAGTTAAGGCTAATGATTCTGTTATATTCTTTAACTTCCGTCCAGACCGTGCAAGAGAGATGACAAGAGCATTCTGTGATGATAAGTTTACAGGATTTGAAAGAAAGACAGGATTTATTCCATTAACATTTGTATGCTTCAAGGATTATGATGAATCAATCCCTAACAAGAAGGTTGCATTCAAGAAAGAGAATATTAAGAACACATTTGGTGAATTCCTTGCTAGTCATGGAAAGAAGCAGTTAAGACTTGCTGAGACAGAGAAATATGCACATGTTACATTCTTCTTTAATGGCGGCGTTGAAGACCCTAATGTTGATGAGTTCAGATTACTCGTTAACTCACCTAAGGATGTTGCAACATATGACTTAAAGCCAGAGATGAGTGCTCCGGAAGTAGGTATGGACTTAGTTGAGGCTATCAAGTCTGACAAATATGATGTTATTATTATCAACTTTGCTAATCCTGATATGGTTGGTCATACAGGTGTTATCCCAGCAGCAATCAAGGCTGTAGAGAAGGTTGATGAGCTTGTTGGCAAGGCTGTAGATGCAGTAAAGGATGTTGATGGAGTTCTCTTCATCTGTGCAGACCATGGTAATGCTGAGAAGATGATTGATTACGAAACAGGAGCTCCACATACAGCACATACAACTAACCCTGTTCCATTCATTCTTGTTAATTATGATGAGAATTATACACTTCGTGAGGGTGGAAGATTATGTGATATTGCTCCTACACTTATAGAAATTATGGGACTTGAGAAACCGGTTGAGATGACAGGTGAGTCTCTTCTTGTGAAGAAGAATTAATCAAAGGGTTGGAATTAATTTGTTAATTTTTCTTGCACAAAATGTTTATTTGTGATAGAATGACCTATGTTGCCGTATTGGCATAATTATGTAATAAAAAGCGCATGATGCGCAGGAATGAGGATAGTATGAATAAGATAATTCCATTGTTTCATATGTCTGTCGGAGATGTATTAAGAATTGGTTTAATGGGAGTATTTGTAGTAATTTGTATAGCTTTAGCAATAATAATTCTTATGCAGGAAAGTAAGCAGAACGGATTGTCAGGAACAATTAGTGGTGCTGCTGATTCATACTGGGGTAAGAACAAGGGCCGTTCAATGGAAGGCAAGCTTGTTAAGATAACCAAGATTCTTGTAATTCTTTTTGTTGTTATAGCAGTTATACTTAATTTTAATTTCTAAATTACGGACACTCTTAAGAAACAGATAATTTCTTAAGAGTGTTTTTTACTTTTACGAGCAATCTGGTGGAATCCGGATATTTAATGGTAAGAAAGGGATATAAGGGATATGGAGAAGGATATATTTAAACAGCGAAGACAGATGCTTGCCGATATGATTCTTAATAATGAACTGTATGTTCCAATGAAAGCTAAAGAAATCGCTATGCTTCTCGATATTCCGAAAGCTAAGCGTTCAGAGCTTATGGAAGTGCTTGATAGTCTTGTTGCAGATGGAACAATAGGTGTATCAAAGAAGGGGAAGTATATGAAGCCTGAAAATGTAGCACTTGTTGGAACATTTGAAAGTACAAGCAGGGGCTTTGGCTTTGTAGTAATACCTGACAGGGAAGATGATATATTTGTCAAGGCTAATGACACGATGAATGCTTTCTATCACGATAAGGTCAAGGTTGTGATAACTGCTGAAAAGAATGGCGGTAAGAGGGCTGAAGGCAAGATTGTTGCTATTGTTGAGCATGAGGTTAAGGAAGTTGTCGGAACATTTCAGAAGAACAGAACGTATGGTTTTGTTATTCCTGATAATGCCAAGATTAACTGTGATATATTTATACCGCAGGAATTTATGAATGGAGCGGTTGAAGGTTCTAAGGTAGTTGCTTCTATAAGTGATTATGGCAGCCAGAGTAAGAATCCACAGGGTAAGGTTACAGAAGTACTTGGACATATTGATGACCCGGGTGTAGACATAATGTCTATCATCAAGGCATATGATTTACCAGTGGAGTTTCCTGAATCAGTTAAGAAGGCACTTAATGATATTCCTGATGTTGTCAGTGAAAAGGATAAAGCTGGGCGAGTTGATTTAAGAAATGTTCAGATGGTTACTATAGATGGTGAGGATGCGAAGGATTTAGATGATGCAGTATCTATCTCGAAAGAAGGACCTGTATATCATCTTGGTGTCCACATTGCGGATGTAAGCCATTATGTTACAGAGGGAAGCGCATTGGATAAAGAGGCACTTAAACGTGGTACGAGTGTTTACCTCGTAGACCGCGTTATTCCAATGATACCGCATAAGTTATCTAATGGGATATGTTCACTTAATCAGGGAGAAGACAGACTGGCACTCAGCTGCCTTATGGATATTGACGAAAAAGGCAATATTGTAGGACACAGGATATGTGAAACTGTTATTAATGTAGACAGAAGGATGAGCTATACAAGTGTAAAAAAGATTCTTGTAGATAATGATGCTAATGAAATTATGAAGTATAAAGAGCTTGTTCCAATGTTTCATATGATGGAGGAGGCTGCGGAGCTTCTTAGAAAGAAGAGATTTGCAAGAGGTTCGGTTGATTTTGATTTCCCTGAAAGTAAAATTATACTTGACGAGAATGGCCACCCGACTGATATTAAGCCATATGACAGAAATGTAGCAACTAAGATTATTGAAGATTTTATGCTTGCTGCTAATGAAACAGTTGCAGAGGATTATTTCTGGCAGGATATGCCATTTCTATATAGAACTCATGAGAATCCTGATCCGGAAAAAATGCGTAAGTTAGCCACATTTATTAATAACTTCGGTTATACATTAAGACTTACTGATGATTTAAGACCTAAGGAGATTCAGAAGCTTCTTTCCGAGATAGAGGGTTCTGATGCTGAGAATCTTATAAGCAGACTGACACTTCGCTCTATGAAGAAAGCTAAGTATACTACTGAATGTGTAGGACATTTTGGACTTGCTGCCAAGTACTATTGTCATTTCACATCGCCTATCAGAAGATATCCTGATTTGCAGATTCACAGAATTATCAAGGAGAATCTTCACGGAGGTTTAAGTCCTAAGAGAGCTGACCACTATGATGCAATATTACCGGATGTTGCTGTCCAGACAAGTGCGATGGAGCGGCGTGCGGCAGACGCTGAAAGAGATACAGACAAGCTTAAGATGGCTGAGTATATGGAACAGTTTGTTGGAGAAACATTTGACGGAGTTATTTCTGGTGTTACCGCGTGGGGCGTATATGTTGAACTTCCAAACACTATCGAAGGCATGGTTTCTGTCAATAATATGAAGGGCTTCTATACATTTGACGAGGAACACTATGAGATGGTAGGAGAACTCGGAAACAGAAGTTATAAGCTCGGACAGAAGGTTAAGGTTGTGGTTATAGGCACCGATAAGATACTAAGAACAATTGATTTTGCATTTGCATAGAATAGAATGGAGACTGACATGGCATCAAAAACAAGCGCATCAGGAAACAGACTTATAGCGAACAATAAGAAAGCTTATTTTGATTATTTTATAGAAGAGAAATACGAGGCAGGCATGGTACTTCACGGCACTGAGGTTAAATCAATCAGAGCAGGTAAGTGCTCAATTAAGGAATCTTACATTAAAATTGAGAATGGTGAAGTGTATGTATTAGGTATGAATATTACACCATATGAGAAGGGGAACATATTCAATAAAGATCCTCTAAGACCTAAGAAGCTGCTTCTTCACAAGAATCAGATTAATAAGCTTACAGGTGAACTTACAATTAAAGGTTATACACTTGTTCCACTTCAGGTATACTTGAAAGAGGGCAAGGTGAAGATGGAGATTGGTCTTGGAAAAGGTAAGAAGAATTTTGATAAGAGAGACTCTATTGCCAAGAAAGACCAGATAAGAGATGCACAGAAGGAATTCAAGAACAAGAATCTCAGATTTTAGAAATATTTTATCAGTTTTGAATCACAAGTTCATTGACTTGGCATTATGCCAATGTTAATATAAATAAGCAGGTGAAACTGCTTACACACGGGCTAGTAAAGGTTTCGACGGGGATCTTGAAGCTGGTGAAGCTATCCGCAGGAAAGCGTCAAAATCCAAACTTAAATATAAACGCTAACGATAATTTAGCATACGCTGCCTAATTGCAGCAGTCTGACTTAAAGCACCTACACTTTAAGACCCAGGCTTCGAACATGTAGGAAACGACAGTATCAAAGCTTTGAGATGCTGGTCGTATCATGAAGCTACTAAAGGTGCAAGGGTGTTGATTTCCGTGTACTGGAGGGAATGTTAAACAATCAACTATGATAGTAGAAGAACAGGGAATGGGTTTTCGGACAGGGGTTCGACTCCCCTCTGGTCCATAGGAAAAAGGGAGTGAGGAAGCGTAAGCTTCTTCGCTCCCTTTTTCCTATGGACCAGAGGGGAGTCTTATTAATGGATAAAACATGGCGTAGCCGGGTTTTTGGACAGGGGCGCACGAGGTCCGGTGGACCTCGGCTTTGCGCCGACCGGAGCAGAGCGAAGAATTCGACTCCCTTTTGTGGGGGAGGTGGATACACGGTGGATTGGACGTTAAAGCGGAGGAAAGATATAAAAGAGGGCAGGTCGTTTCGGAATTTAGAAGAGCGGTTGTGTGGATTATTGACATTGTGGTTATAATGATTCCCGTTGCAATTTTCTTTGCAAGTGACAGGGCGAGATTTACAAATGTTATATATGATGTGATATATGTGGTATGTAAGGCATTGTATATACCGATTGTTTTTTCTCTGATAACAAGAATTACCAGAGGAAGGACACTTGGTAAAGCGTTAGTTAATGTAAAGCTTGCTATAAGAATCATAGAGCATCTTAGCCATAGCGGTAAAACGATTATAAGTGCTGCCATCAAGGATATGGTATGCCCAAGGTTCATCAAGCTTCAGATTGGTAATTGATACATATGATTTGCTGGAGAGTGATGTAATTGCTTTTATAATGTCTGGAAAAATGCCATTCATGCCTTCCCAGAATTCATTTTCAATATTTGTCATAGTAATCCCCTTTGATTAGCTAATTAAAAGTTACGAACAAAAACTACATTAATTATAACTCAGTATACGGGCAAAAGTATACAAAAATAATTGAATTAAAAACGTGAATATTATACTATCATTATAGCAATAATAAAGATAAATTTACAGGGAAACGTGGAATGAGATTATTATCGGATATAGTGGAGTCAATCAGGCAGGTATGCAGATATGAGAAAACTGTCAGGGTAGATACCAAGGCACTTCAAAGTGTCATGATGATATTTGCATTAGTTATGTTGCTGATTGACATAGAGAATTTTAAGCTTGGTAAATATATTATCGGTGGTGTGACACTGGCAGTTGCAGTTATGAGTATAGTGCTTGTAATTGTATTAAAATATATTAAAAATGTATACAGGATATGTCAGGCTGCTGTTGTAGTATTTTTTATATTGGCAGTTATTATATCAATTGTGGGAGCTAATGATGGCTTTGCACTATTATGGTTTTTATTACTGCCAGTCATAACACTTGTGCTTTTAGGTATGCCATTTGGTGCGCCGGTGTGTATATTTTTTGGTTTGTATATTACGGTGTTATTCTGGACTCCTCTTAATAATATGCTTATATATAATTACACAAGGGATTATTTATTCTATTATCCGATTTTTTACTGGGGTTTCTGTCTTCTTGTAGTTGTCATGGATATTTTCTATAAGCTGTATCAGATAAGACAGGCGGATAATGAGAAAAATCTTGAAACAGAAGTACTTGAAGCTGTAGAGGGGACTAAGAAGCTTATGATTGATGCTGTTACAGCGATAAGCCAGATGCTTGATGAAAAGGATGGATATACACAGGAACATTCAAAGAGGGTTGCAGAGTATTCCAAGCTTATCGCAAGGAACCTGAAGGCGCATGAATTCACAGACGAAGAGATTTCACTGATATATAGAAGTGCCTTTCTGCATGATGTTGGCAAGATTGCAGTTCCAGATGCGGTACTTAACAAACCTGCAAGGCTTACAGACGAGGAGTATGGAATAATGAAGAATCATACAGTCTGGGGCGGTCAGATATTATCTGGTCTGGAATTTCTTCCACAGGCAGATATAGGGGCTGTGTACCATCATGAAAGATATGATGGTAAGGGCTATCCATATGGAATTAAGGGAGAAGAACTTCCATGGATGGTAAGAATAATCAGTGCAGCAGATTCACTTGATGCGATGAATTCTAACAGATGTTACAGAAAGCATTGTGATAAGGATTATATTATCGGTGAATTTGAGAAGGGCGCTGGAACACAGTTTGATAAATCTGTTGCAGAAACTGTAATTACATTGATTGAGGAAGGCAGGATAGTAATATAGATATGTCAGAGAATACCAGAGTAGTATCACGAATAAAGCATATATGGGAAGTGATAATGTGTCCATATGAAGATAAGAGCCTTGCATTCTGGATTAAGGTTGTATTTGGATTTATATGGGCTATCAGTATTCCTAATGGAATTATCTATGGGGCACCAGATGATTATATAATATCATTAATTATAATGGTCACAGTTCTTTTTATTAATATAATGGTTTCAAGATTTTATTACAGAACATGGATAGATGCGATAGTGTGCATATTTCTAAGCATACCAGTATTTTATGTGTATTATCATGCGAGTATCGGATATTTCAGCGTAATGTTTTCCATGATATTTGCATGTGGAATTGTATTCGTGCTTGGAATACGTAACAGCATTGTGCTTAATTTTGTATTTTTAATTATGGTAATTGTGTGTTTCAGACTCAATGTTGATATGTCAGCCAAGTTTATATACGGCGATAATATAACGCTTCGTTTTCCATATCTGTTTATATGTTTCGTTCTTATATCATACTGCCTTATGTATATTATCCAGCGTTACTGGGTTGAAAAAAGAAAGAGAAACCAGATACTTGAGGAACGTGTGCATGATGAGAAGAAAAAGCTTGAATCTATGTCAATGAAGGTTATCAATACAATGTCCAAAGCTCTGGCAGCCAAGATACCGGGAGAAGAGGAGCACTGTAATAATGTGGCAGAGTATTCAAGGAGTATTGCACAGAGAATGAATCTTGATAAGAAATCATGTGATGATGCTTATAAGGCAGGATTACTGCATGAGATTGGAATGATTGGCATACCGGATGCACTTATTAACAAGGCTGGTCTTACAGATGACGAGTATGAGATTTTTAAGACCTATGTCAGTAAGGGGTATCAGATTATTAATATGTTACAGACAGATGAATCCCAAAGAATTGCACAGGCAGTCAGATATCACCGCGAGAATTATGACGGAAGTGGTTTTAATGAGGGTATAAGCGGCGATGATATTCCATTGCTTGCACGTATTGTTGCAATAGCTGATTATGCTGACCGACACATAGGCAGGAATGAAGACATTTCCGATATCAGGGACAATATTGAAAGGATGGCAGATACAGTATTTGATCCAATTTGTGCCAGTATTATGGTTGAAATACTCAGCTAAGGTTTGAAACGTGGAGATTAATATATAACAATGAGTGAATTAAATATAATAGAAATAGAGCATGGAATATCTTATATCACACCATCGGAATCGCCTTTGTCGTCTAATGTTGTGGTAATTGAGGGAAGTGATGATATATGGCTTTATGATGTCGGAAACCACCCGGATGTAATAGAGCTTTTGCAAGAGATTAATTGTGACAGTAAAAAAATGAATATTGTGTTGTCACATTTTCATCCTGACCATATTGGAAATCTGGATAGGATATGTGGATTGTGTCAGAATGGTGCAGCACAGGATATAGGGCAGTTACAGGAAAATGAAAGAATAAAAATATATCAGGGAAAGTATACTTACAAGCACACTGATAAAGGTGAAATTGTATCTGATGATATGTATATTGATACAGGTAACCACAAGCTCCATATATTTTATGTGCCATCATGTCATTCAAAGGGAAGTCTTGCAATGGAAGTGGATGAGCGGTATTGTTTTCTTGGAGATGCACTGTATCCGGCAACGAAGAAAGATACAAGAGAGTATAATAAAAGTCTGTTAAAAGAAGAGATTAATGCGCTTGAAAAGATAAAAGCACCATATTTTATGCTTAGTCATAAAGAGCCATTTGCACGACCTAAAAATGTAGTGATGGCGTGGATAGAGAAGATATATAAGGGGTTGTGATGAGGATAAGAAAGTACAAGTGGACTATGCTCATTATAAGTGGAATAATTGCGGGCATAGTATTTACAGGTTGTGTGTGGCCTGTATCTGAGGCAGAAGAGGATAATTCAATTAATTATAAATCAATATTTATTGAAAAGCTGAATGCTCATTGGAAATTACAGATTCCAGAATTACAGGATGGCAGCGATACGAAAATTAAAGAAGTAGGAAAAGGAACAGGTATTTCGTTTGACAATTATTCAAGTGAATATTTTTATTATGACGATTCAGATAGTGCATTTGTATTTAATACACCAGTCAGTGCCCCCAAAACTGTTAACACAAAATATGCACGTTCTGAATTGCGGGAAATGATGGGAGACGATAAAACAGTGAACTGGGACTGGAATGGCAGACATTGTCTTGATGTTGAAGAGGCAGTGACAAAAATTCCAGCAAATGGCAGAGTGATGGTATGTCAGGTGCATGGGATATATCCAAATGGTGATAATGGACCAGTTCCTTTGAAGGTAATATATGAGGGAAACAAAAAACGGCTTGCTATTACTTATAAAGCACATCCTCAATCATATGAAGACCAGAAAATATATTATTTTGACGAAGTAGAGCTGAACCAGAAATTCACAATATCTATACAGATAATTGATGGTACAGGTTATGTTTCAATTAGTAGTAATGGAATATCACAAAAATATGAATATAGTTATAATCCGGTAACAACAGGTTGGATTGATTTTTATAATTATTTTAAAGCTGGAAATTATATTCAGGATTGTGAAGATAATAGTGAGAATGCAGGCTCAACAGTCAAAATGTACAATATAAACGTAACTCATGAATAATCTATATCATGAGTACAGCCATGATTTAACAAAAAATATTGTAATTGAGGTTAAATTGATTTACAATTTATGGTAGTGATTTTAAGGGAGGTTATGGAAATGGATTTTACAACATTACAGAAAGCTATGATTGATGCCATGAAAGCAAGAGATAAGGCAAGAAAGGATTCAATAGCAGTACTTGTATCTGCAGCTAAGAAGCTTGCTATTGATGCTGGATGCCGTGAAGATATCCCTGATGAGATGGTAGACCAGGCTATATTAAAAGAGATTAAGAGTATCAAGGAACAGATAGATACTTGTCCAGCAGACAGAACAGAATTATTAGAGGAATATAATGCACGTCTGGCTGTTATGTCAGAATTCGCACCTAAGATGCTTTCAGAGGATGAAGTGAGAGCAATACTTAATGAGAAGTTTGCTGATGTTATAGCTACTAAGAACAAGGGTCAGATAATGAAAGCTGTCATGTCAGAGCTTAAGGGCAAGGCTGATGGCAAGGTTATCAATGTGGTTGTGGCTGAGATGTGCAAATAGTTATATTTTAAATGTAAATCTATAGATATATCACAAATTGATTTTTGATTAAATTGCAAAATACGCTAAGGTATTTTGAATCAATGACAATATAAGATATGTAATCAATAATAAATGATTAACATGGGATGCAGCAATTTGAAACAGATTGTTGCATCTTTTTTATTTTATTATAAGTGATTGCCACTTAATACACAAAAGCGTAAAATATATAATATCGTAATATAGGAATATACAACATTTCAGGAGGAGTCAGCTATGAACAGAGCTGTTGTTTATTATTCATTATCAGGAAATACAAAGGAAGCTGCAAAGCTTATTGCAAGAAAGTTAGGAGCAAAAATCTTTGAGATAGATTTAGTTAAGCCATTACCCAAGAATACAGTGAGGCAGATGCTTGTCGGAGGGATGCAGTCAACATTTGGAAGGAGACCTAAGATAAAAGGTGTTCCAGATAACATAGATTATTATGACGAAATTATATTGGGTATGCCAGTATGGGCAGGTATGCCTGCGTCCCCGGTCAACACATTTATAAAAAATTACGGCGTGGCAGATAAAATAGATGCTGTGTTTACATTTAGCGGTGGTGGGGACAATGACAGATGTCTTGCACAGTTGTCAAAAAGTCTTAAAAATATAAAAAGTCAGGTTGCGTTAGCAGACCGCAATAGTAATGCTGCAAAGGATAATCAGGAGAAGCTTGAAAAGTTTGTTATGAGTATCAAGTAGAAATGTATGCTATAATGTACACATTGATAAAGTTGATTACAATATAACTGGAGGATACAAGCATGGACGAAAATGTAAAGAAAAGAAACGAAGTACTGGCACAGACTGTAATTAATGGCTTACAGTCAAGAAACATGTCAGGATATTATGCAGAAGATAAAGAAGCTGCTTTAAAGCAGGCTCTGGAGTTAATTGACGAGGAAAGCACGATTGCTATGGGTGGCTGTCGCAGTGCACAGGAGATTGGACTTGTGGAGGCTTTGAAGGAGGGCAATTACAATTATATAGACCGTTCAAAGATGACTCCAAGAGAGGGACTTCTGGCTTCATATGATGCTGATGTGTTCTTATCAAGTGCAAATGCAATGACAAGTGATGGAATACTTGTCAATATTGATGGCAATTCCAACCGTGTTTCATGCATAGCACAGGGACCAAAGAAGGTAATCTTTATAGTTGGAATGAACAAAGTCTGTTCAGACCTCGATTCGGCAATGAAGCGTGCAAGAAATATAGCTGCACCAACCAATGCACAGAATTTCGATGTCAAGACACCATGCAAGACAACCGGAAAATGCTTTGACTGCAAATCACCAGACACATTATGCTGCCAGTTCCTGATTACAAGATATTCACGCCATGTCGGAAGAATACATGTAATACTTGTAAATGATACACTTGGCTATTAAAAGGAGAAACCATGATTAACAGACTTCATATGGCAATGATTGAATTATATAAAGGAGACGCTAAGAGAATACAGCATTTTTGCAAGGTTTACAGCTATGCAAAGCTGATTGCACAGATGGAAAATGTTGATGAAAAAAGTCTTTTTATAATTGAAACAGCGGCACTTACACATGATATTGGCATTCATACATGCGAAGAAAAATATGGTGATTGCGGAGGAAAACTGCAGGAGAAAGAAGGCCCGGCTATTGCTGCTGAACTTCTTGAAAGGCTTGGCTTTGACAGAGAAGTATCAGAAAGAGTGCAGTATCTGATAGGACATCATCATACTTACAACAATATTGACGGCATTGATTATCAGATACTTGTTGAGGCGGATTTCTTAGTTAACATATGCGATGATAATCTTACAAAGGAAGCAGCATTAAGGGCATATAACAGCATTTTTAAGACAGAATATGGTAAAAAGATATGTCGGGAAATGTTCGGGCTTGAATAATATATTTATTAACAGAGTACACATTTTAAACATATTTATCAGATAATATA
>ERZ1026858.31-NODE-31-length-71507-cov-6.032875_pt1 | contig 71507 bp, 83 predicted proteins | sample MGYA00380159_ERZ1026858 | MGnify/ENA primary metagenome ERZ1026858 (study PRJEB33269, sample SAMEA4719795) | human gut metagenome | biome: human-associated habitat; feature: organic feature; material: feces | place: Cameroon | collected 2013-10 ...
CTTTCAGGCGTACCAGCTTTGATTGGCTCTTTCTTTTCTCCCCCGCCAGCAGAAGATAACTTTCCTCCAGCATTGCCAGGTTCAACCGGGTTATTGGGGTCCTTTCCTGCAAAAAGTCCATTTGCGCCAAATGTATCAAGCGCATCTTGAGCGCCGCCATACACTTTACCGGCCCATTCAGACATTTTTGTCATAGAAACGATATCGTCCAGCAGACTGCCGGACAGACGAACATTTGTTGCACCCACAGCGTTGAAAATATCATCCAATTGCTGAGCAATTTTCAGTGCACCATATGTTACGAGAGCCCAAATGAAGAATTTTGTAGCACCGCCGCCTACAGCTGTGCCAATTGCTTCAAAAAGACCGAGACAAACGCCAATGCTCCAGACATTCAGTATCCACAAAATGCCAGACGATACAAACAAGGTAAGTGCTGATTTAGTAATCTGCATCGAATTTGCGCCAACACCACATGCTGCTGCAAGTGGTGACAGGTATACATAAAAGAGCATGACTACAAATCTCTGTGCAGTCTCCAACAACAGCTTTATGAACTGCCATGTAATAACAATAATCATGACGCAGGCAATTACTGTTGCGAGAATGTCTTGAATTTCGCCATCGATGATTTTAAACGGGTTGGCTGACAAATCATCAAAATCGAGGAAGTCCGTTCCAAACGTATCGAGGTTAAATTGCGATGACAGCATATTAAATGTTATTACACCGCCTGTAGTGGTCTTATATGCTGAGAGGAATTCATTGTACACGGACTGAAAAAGTTCCAAGACATCCATTGCAAGTGGCTGGATAAAATACGTCAATGGAACAAAAATCAGACCGCGTAACACAATCGAGCCAATCGACTGTGTTTGCTGAGCCCCAATCAATGGCCCCCACAAAACCACAAATAATTGCCACATGACAATTGCCAGCGCTAATCCTGTAGCCAGTATTCGGATTCCTTCGGTAAAGGTCTGAAACCCTGTAAGAATTCCCGCATCCAGCATTTCCTGCACATCAGTTCCCATCGCATTAAGGAACGTGTTCGCAATCAGTTCCAGCAGCCATGCAATCGAACTTGCAATAACTGTAATGAAGAATCCGAAAATCGACACAAAAATGTCGGTAATTCCGCCTGCATAAGATGGTACAAAGCCTACAAGTATCACAACTGCCAAACACAGAAACAACTTAGCATCATTCTTTATGCTGTTTCTCAATTTTGATTTTGGCATATCATACATTCATCTCCTCCATATAAGTAAAGAAAATGCGCCGCCTCCTGATCGAGTGAGGCGGCGCAAGAAATAATAGCCGTTGGCTTATTAGAACTGCTGACCGATAGTCTGAGCCAGAGTGATCATGAAAGGTACGGCATAGATTGCAACAATGCAGATGAAAATCGTAATGCACCATGCACGATAAGTCTCGACTTTCTTCTGGCTCTGGCTGATCATCATCATGATAAAGCAGAAGATCAGTGCCACAGTTGCAATAGGAACAACAATAGCCTTCAGAGCAGTACTCAGCTCAGTAAGAATGTTGCTGATGGTAGTAGATGCACCGTCCCATGTACCAGCATAAGCCAGAACAGTAGTCATGCCGGCAGCATAAATGCCAGTAGCAGCTGCTGCCCTCTTACGGCAAATCTCGCGAATATTCTTCATTTCTATATCCTCCTTCCCCAAAAACTTTGGCCTCCAATATCAAGTAATTGATATCGTTATCCACTGTATCCATTATCTTTATTTTTCGTAGTTGGACAATAAACATATGTTTAGGTTAAAGCGGAACAGGTCTTATAACAAAAAGCAATTTCCGTACTCTGTTTATACCAAAGAAAGCAGCTCCCCTAAGTGGAGAGCTGCTTTTCAAGAGGAAGATAAAAAATGGAAAGAAAGGAGATGGTTAGATTATCTCGCCAAGCGAGCAATTAAAGGTCGCCACACCAACCCAGTCGCCCGGAGTCAAGGTAGCTTTCACAATATACTCCGATTTGGTTCCTTCACCATCGTTTGCAAGAAGGTCATCGCAATTCCAAATAAGCTTGGGCGCCTCAATCTCTGCTTCGACTGGATCGGATCCTGAGCGCGTCATAGTTGGTGCAACAGGGGTGACTGTTACCTGCTGATTTTCAGCGATGTCGCCCTTCAAAACGACTTTGATGATTGCTGTTTTCTCTCCAGTTCCTGTATCACCGATCATCACAACAGATTGTGGAACCGTGATAGTATAAGAACTGGGTACTGACGCAGTCAGGTCAGTTGATACATGCTGTTCATCGTCGGCCAAAGCCGGGACAATAAGGCAGCCAAACGCCATTGCTGCTGTGCAAGCAGAAGCCATGAGTCTTTTTAGTTTCATATAAAGCCCTTCTTTCCCGGTATTATATAGCAAATAGCCTATTTATAATGATACCTATTTTTCGGAGCAAAACAACAATCGCAAAATATGTATCGAAAATTTGCTGTCCACTATATCTTGTGGTATAATTAAGACAAATCAAAAGAACGCCTACACATAGCGAAGTAATGTAGTGAACGCATAGAGAATACAAAGATGTAGGGTGAGACGGAGGATAATATGAAAGCTGTTTACCTGTTTAATAATCAGAACGATACCGAAATTATTTCCAACAAAATGTGCTTTGTTGATGACGAGAATGTCATCCATGTAGATCGTTCTACTGATGAGAATACTGATGATCTTCCTAAGAACACTTTCCGCGTTCGTTCTCATCGATAACGCGATGACGCATATAATTTTAGGGCCTGCCACACTTGGATTTCCTTGTGTGGCAGGCCCTTTTTGTTACCGTCGACGGCAGTTAGCGTAATTCTTCTGTTTGTTGTTGAAGTTTTGCTGCTCAGTTGCTTTCGCATTATCGATAGCCTCAAGTACTTCTTCTGGATTCTTGACCTGCAGATAGATATCTTGAACCTTTCTATCCGCAATAATCAGCTTAATAGTTCCGCAATGAAAGCTGCGCCCAATGAAATTTGTATTGATTCCTCTCGCGGCAATACGGTAAAGCGGGACCTCCTGAGTGTGCTGCTGAAAGAATCCGGATGTAACGCGTATCTTCTCCGGATACAGTTCATATCGCACGAATGGGATTTTCATCCCGAAAAATGAACTATATCCATCACTGCTCCAAATGGGTTCCATATTTGTTTCGTTCATGATTCTCCTCCATCAATATATCAAAAAGTGCTGCTCAGGGTATCGGTACTTCAGCAGTTTCCATTTCAGGTTGAAATCTTTTGTTGTTATGTACTTTTGCGTGTGTTCATCGAAGCCTTTAACGTCTTCCACGATGGATTGGCCACTCTTATCATAACAGAAGTCAGCTTTATAGTAGATTGCCGCAAGTTTTTCTCCTCCTCGTTCGCACGCTTCCTGAATCAGAAATGGTACTTGCCGACGCAAAGCGGTAATTTTCCCCTGTTTTTCCAATAGCTTCAATTCCAGATAACGTCGATACTCTTTTTCAGAGTCAAACACCATCTCGATTGGGCCATACTTATCATTTTTCTCATATAACGCAAAGCCTGAAGCATAGACATATACTTTGCGATTTCGATATTTTGCAGATTTCTTTTTGGGTTCGGTTACATTGCCAAGATTCTTCCCTATGCCCTTTCCCGCTTGAATAGTTGCATTGAGGTGCTTACTCGCACATAACGCACGGAACTCTTCTTCCGTCATTCGCATAAAAATAAGCACCTCGTCTAATATTGAAACAACTTTATCGCTTTATCCTTTACATTGATTGCGATCCGTCCTCGCGCGAGGATATTTTCTTCTGGGACATAAGTTTCTTCCCAATAACGACAGTCATACGAGTGATTGCGATTATCGCCCATACAGAAGTACTCCCCCGCAGGAACTTCAAATGGTTCAAAAACTTCATCAATTGGAGTCTCTGTAAGCCACGGCTCGTCATACTTCTCGCCATTGATGTATGTCACTCCATGAATTATCTCTACCGTATCACCGGGGATACCAACAACGCGTTTCGCATAGAGCGTATAATTCCCATCATCTCTTCGGAACACTACAATATCTCCACGCTGCGGTGTATTAACCCAATAATCAGTACGCAGACACAACATAAGGCTACCTTTCGAGACAGTTGGAGACATAGAAGATGTGGGTATAAAAGAACTAACGATAAACACTTGTGTGAGTACGATCACGACTGCTGTCACTTCAACAATAGTTTTCATGATGTCCCACAAATCGCATATGAGAGCCTTAAAAAAATCTGTGAGTTTACTTCTTACGCTGAGGCTTTGACTTTCCACTTGCCTTTCCTCCCTTCTTGGCAGGGGCATTATTAAAGTCGAGGTTCAAGAACACCCCCGTGCCCGTATCATTCACTACAAGGTTTGCATCGTATTCTTTCCCGGTCTTTTCAGAGACAAGACCTCGAACAACAACTTTGCCATTCTTGATTAGGGATTTTGCCATTATTGCCGTGATTTTCTTCTTACTGTAGGCTAGTGCCTTGTATGCACCAAACTTGCCTTCCTTCCAGATAGTGTATGTGCATCCCTCTTTATAACCGGAACAGCCAAAGCCTTTCTTGCCTTCAACCACAGGCTTGCCACACCTTGGGCACACTCCAACGGACGGTAATGCAGAAGGACCAGACAGTTTTGCAAGGTCGATAGCCGGATATTGTCTTGAGGAGAGAGATTTGTATTCATCCAAAACATCCGTGTACAGATCCTGCGGCGTAGAGGTTCCTTCTTGAATTCCCTGCTGCAGAGCCTACCATTTAGCCGTAAGATCTGGTTTAACCAGTTCATCCGGCAAAATCTTGATGAACTCTCTTCCAAGAGATGTGGAAAGTACCTGTTTGCCCTCATTTCTAAGGAAGCCACGTTTCTTTAGCGTCTGGATAATTGCAGAACGAGTTGCTGCTGTACCAATAGACCCATGCTCTTCCTTGCTATCCTTATCTTTCAGCAAAAGCAAGCGTTTCACTTCAGGATCCGTAACGTATTTTGCAATACTCTTCATATCCTCTTCCAAAGAAGCATCTGTGTACCTCTTCGGAGGTTTTGTTTCCTTTTCCGATACCTTTGGGTTATTCAGCATGCAGCTATACTCCCCTGCAGGCACATTAGAAAGAGGCGATTGTTCATCTTCCTTTGTCTGCATCACGACTTTGAAGCCTTTTGATACTACTTGAGTAGATGTAGCCTCAAAGTTGTTTCCATTTTTGCCCGCAATCACCAACCGAGTACATTCTTTCTTGCAAGGCGGCATAAATTGAATCATATAGAATCCGCATATAGCACGATAGACTTTCTGTTCGTTCTCGGTCAGCTTACTAATATCGGCATGCTGTGTCGTTGGGATGATTGCGTGGTGAACTGTAGTATTTGCATCGTTGAACGCTTTCGACTTGATAGATGGGTTCAAGCCTGCAAACTGCCACTTGAGGCCAAGGTTTGCCTGAATAGCTGCAATTACATTAGGCGCATCCGGGTGCATATTGGTTGGTAGATACCGGCACTCAGAGCGGTTATAGGTAATCAATCCACCATAATTCATACGCAGAGCCTGCGTGATTCGTAATGTTTCCTCAGGCAGGATGTTAAACTTGTCCGAGCAATAGCTTTTCAAGGCACTGATACTAAAAGGCAGCGGCTGGTTTTCCTGTACAGCTTCTTTAGTAACTACTGCCTTGAATTGTTTTCTTGCCACACTGGCCGCAACCTTATCGAGAATCCGTCTGTCTATGATTTTCCCATCAACAAGATGCTGGAATGTATCTGCCGGCACAAAGCGTACGGTGTGCGTGCCATTACCATCAAGCGCAGCATCCATATCAAGCAGATAGTACTTTTGTGCTGTATAGTTCTCGATTTGAGAATCTCTTGTTACGACAAGCCCTAGAGCAACGGTCTGCACACGGCCAATAGACAAGTTTGTTCTGTAGGTGTTGCTGAAATAGCGAGAGCCATTGATACCCAAAGCAAAGTCTGCTACACTTCTGGCTCTGGCTGAAACTGCACGAACATGCCACGCAGCATTATCCATAAGATTGGCCATAGCTTTCTTTAGGCTTGCTTCATTCAAGGCACCCGTATCAAGTCTTTTCAACGGTCCTTTATAGCTATGCCATTCCAGCAGCTCCTCGACTAGCAACTGGCCCTCATCATCGATATCACCTGCGATGATTACAAGTTGGGCTTTCTTAAGTAGCTTGCCAATAGTCTCAACCTGATGTTTCTTGTCTGGTGGCTTCTTTCCATTCTTAAGTAACGCAGGAGAGCCCTCGGCAATTTTCATACCCCAATCCTTAAAAAAGATAGGCAGTTTTTCATTGGGCGTATTTGCTCGTGCGTATTGCTCCCCATAATCTTCAGGATCCTTAAGGGTAAGGAGGTGGCCATAGCACCAAGTCACACAATACTGCCCTTGGTCAATATAGCCATCCTTCCAAGAAGGACTCCCCGGAAGTACTTTTGAAACGGCTTTTGCTATATCTGGTTTCTCACAAATAATAAGCTGCACTCTTACGCCCCCTTAAATTTGTCTTAATTATACAAGCGAGCTGTTATTTTGTCCATTTTTCGTGTAATGGAAAAGGCCCACCCAAAGTTGGATGAGCCTGTAATTATTAGTTAGCCAAGGACTTCTTTGAATGTTCGATAGTTAGAATCATCCCGTGGCGAGCAGTATACTGCGAACTCGATAGTCTCGAATGCATTGCGGTATTCTTCCACCACAGTTTTCATCGCTCTCGCGACAACCTCTGGTGGATTTCTGAATGCGCCACAGCCAAAGGCACCGAGAATCACAACATCATTGCCTTTCTTTGCAGTAATCTCCAACACACGACGCATACGCTTTTCATGAAGTTCCTGCAGATCATCGTTGGAAATCTTGACCGCCATGTCGCCATCCCCTGAATTCATAACATTACTTGGCTTTTCACGGAGGTTAGGCGCGGCACAGGTGATAACATTGACTTTGTAGCATCTGTTCAAGGGCAGCATCTGCGGATAGTCCGTGTCAGACTTGAATGCAATTACGCCCGGCGTATAGATGCAGTCATCATTGTGAAGCGGATTCAGCTCCTGCCGATGCGGACGGTAAAAGCCATTCCACATCTTAGGCTCGTTTAGGTTCGGGTACAGCGTAGAGCAACGGCAGATTGCTTCTTCCTGAGCAGAAGATCCCTTAACAACACCTCCGCCCGGATTTGTAGCCGATGCAAAGTTCAAAATGCAGACTTTCTTGCCTACATAGGCACTAGCTGCTTCCAGAGTTCTCTTCTTGCTCACAACAATTCGCGCTGGCTTATCCCTTTGCACGATATTGCCTTCTACCTCTACGTCTTCTTGGTACAGTTGCTGTTTCTGGTTAGCGCTTTGAACAGCTTCTTTCAAAACAGTATTCGTAGAATACAATCGCTGAGTATCTTCAAATGCTTCAACATTTTCTCTTCGACCCATATTTTACACTCCTTTGCAACAGGGCCACCGCACAGAGAAAATTTTCTGGGCGGCGGCTCATAACAAAATTATATCCTTTACTTGCTTAGAGAAAGCCGCTCCAAAACCTCTGCCCTATATTCCACCGGGATTTTGAGTATGCTAATTGCCTCCTCTACATTGACATGAAACTCTTTTACTGCATTTTTTACAATATCAGCACACTCAGCAACAATCATGTCCATCTTGTAATCGTTGAACAACTCGAACGTTTGCAGCAGCGAATCGCCATTTTCTATGAGCTCTTCGTCCAGATAGTAACGCCGATCTGTATTTATGGTGCGTGTCAGTTCCATATAAAAGTCCTCAAGGCCAAATAATGCAGTAATGCAATTCTCAACTCTTTATTAAATTATACCACACAGGAACGGCAAACACAATTTTTCAATATGAATATTTGATGAACAAAATCATACAAAAAAAGAGGAATGACCTTCGTTACACCTCGTTCATTTCTCCATTTTCTCGCTGTATTCATCCACGCCCGACTTCGTCTGACGAGGTCTTCTGCGGGCTATAAGATAAATTCGTCATCATAGTAATAATCTCCTTCGTTTAGAAGCCAAATCTCTCGATTTTTGCTCAACATTTAAACAAAAGACACGAATTTCTGCTTGCTATATGCAAACTCGAAATTCGTGTCTATAAACAATATTGAAGAAACCACTTTAGAGGAACCCTTTTGGCGATACAACGAAAGACTTAGCTTCCTCTTTTTCACGTTTGATCTTTTGCGCCAGTAGATAGTCATCTACGCCTTTCTGCTCTGTCCCCCAATTCCAAGTCTTCATTTCATAGCCGTATTCTTTGGCAATTTCATGAAGTTTCTTGATTGCATTTGCAACACTAGAATTTGTAGCACGGTCAGAGTCGAAAGCATCAACGATGGTCTCTACATTCTGTTCCTTGAAATACTCAAGTAGCTTTCTCCACGCTTCATATGTAGAAACGCCGGGAATAGCGGTAAACCAGCCATTGCTGAGTGACTGTGCTGCAGCCGCTTTTAATCCACCTTCGGTCACATAAACCACATTCGATTTATGCTGCTTACCGGGAATACCGAAAAATGGAACATTCGCGGACGCCGCACCGCCATCTTTACCAGAGGACGTAAACAGTCGATAACGCTTCTTTTTGAGTGCAGCCTTCTCCTCTTCCGTTTTCACGGAGGAAAGATTCACATCGTAGCGGATCTGCAGGGCAATAATTAGGCCATTCTGATCACGATAAGGAATAAAGTATCCACTATCGTGACAGTTCACCTGCGGCCGACCTTTACGAAAATAGAAGCCCGGCACCCCCTTGAGTTTACAGCCATCATCACAGAGTTCGCGAGCAATCATACTCAAGCCATTCTGTGGAATCGACTTAAACCCCATTGCCTCAATATCAGCATCGGATAGTCCACGCTTGCGAAGATCCTTTCGATGTGCTTTAGAAAGCGGAAGCTTCTCTAAGAATGCTCGATATGTATCATCTCGAACCTTAGGAGGAGCAGTTTCCTCAATCTTAACCGACTTCATCGTCTCCGATTTCCGGCGATTGCAGGTTTCTACATCCTTACCCATAGATTCAGAGATTTTCTTATACGCTTCTTTCCGGTCATTGCAATCGAAGAAAAGCATATAAAAATCAAGGATACCGCCACCATTATTGCCCGGACAGTTTGAGCATTCTCTGAAGCACTTCCAAATGCCACCTTTTGCCACGTTGATCTCAATCCATTTATCAGACTGCCGCGGGCAGCGCACTTCCAATTCACCTTTTGAGTTTGGACACTCGCGCTTACACTGGGCGTGGCATACATCCTGCACGACATATTCTGGCGGGATCTCCAGCTTCCCTAAGTTAAGCAATCCCATAGTTAAAATTTCCTTTCAAAATTCCCTGCAAGATAACTCTTGCAGGGTTATTTTCAATTAACAGCCGTAGAATTCGCAGTAGATTTCAGCAGCTTTAGCAAAGGGAGAGCCAGGCGCGGTCATACGAGCCTTGTCATAATGCCAACGGATGAACTCTTTACCTTTCAGCTTTGCAGCCTCTTCAATCGTTCTGCCGCGCATTTCACCACGAGGAACAAGCGTCTGCGATGCTTCTTCCAACGTCATTTCATGCTCTTCGGCCTTAGATTCAACAGGTGCTGGCTGAGTATCTGTTACATCAGACGGAGACTGGCTGGCGACCGGTTCAGCGGCTTTCTTTTCAGATACTGCACTTTCTGTAGCCCTTGCAAGATCCTCCAATGCAGCCTGAGTATCGTTTACAGATACGTCATTTGCAACAGGAACATCCAACTCGGCAGGGGTTGCCGTAGTCTCTTTTGCTTCATCCAGATCGACAATCACATCATCTGCTACAGATTCTGCCTTTTCAGCCGGAGTAGCAGCATCTACATTCTTCTTGCGACGACCACGGCGCTTAACGGGTTCCGCAGGTTTCTCTTCATTATTACCGGTCAAATCAAAGCCGGCGGGCATTGCAGGCGGAGTAATCGGAACGCCCCCATCCGTCATTTCAGGGATACTGCCGTTCTGTTCGGTAGGAATCCCCTCCACGAAATGAGCGTCAATGGGTGTACCGAAACCGAGATAGCCCAAAGCCTTACGATATGCCGCTGTCACAGCGTTCTGCTCGTAGTAACGGCCGTTTTCGCTCTCGTCATAGTATCGGGTACAGGTTGCAGTAGCTGCAGGGCGTGTATCGGTTGCATGACGGAAGATAGATGCCGTAACCGTAGCTTTCTGATTATTTAGGATATTGAATGTATGGTTCAGACACCCTTCGGGGAAGACCGTGAGAAACCATGCCATTGCAGGTGCGTACTTCATATACAGCGATTTTACTTCTTCTCCAGAATTGTTCGTTCCAACTACACAAGTCAGAGCTTCGTTCGGGTCAAAGCCCTCGATGTCATACTGCGGAAGCAGCTCACCCAAGCCATTTTCCTTCTTTTCCTGATCACTCATAGTAATTACCTCCTCATTTAGATAAAAATTTTGTCGTAGTACTTATCGATGAATTCCTGTGCCTGCCATACCTCGCGGAATGTCAGTGCCGTGCCATCACAGTCAACGCAATACTTGTCGTTGATGTTATCCCAGATGCAATAAACATCTTCGGGGTTAGGGAAAGCATCTGACGTACCTCTTACGCTATATCGCGGGATATAGTTCTTGAATTCAAGAATTTCCCATCGATAATCATTCAGGCCAGAATTCACCTCAGCAAAGGCACAACTATCGTTGACTTCAAAAGTTGCTGTTTCCGTCACACCACTAATGCCATCCTCGATGCCATGGCTGTAACGGACTTTGTCATACTCCTTCCTCATTTGCCCCAGCGCATCTTCCCAATTTTCAAATGGGGTGATATCACATCCCACTCGGTCATCGTCGTTGGTAAGAGATTTCAAAATGAACATACTTAACCTCCTTCAGCCGCATTCATTTCTTTAATGCCACTGTTTAGGAACCAAATCTCTCGATTTCGGCTCAGTTAGATTGCGTACTTTGTATATAAACAAAGAAAACACGGGATTCCGCCTACTTACGTAGTTCGAAATCCCGTCTTATATTCTTTGATACTCTATATTCTATTTACTTTTCGGGTTAATGCAATACAAGCATTTTGCGCAGCATTATTTTTACCCAAAGAAATACTCTCTGTGCCCATCAGGATACAACAAATAAGGTACTTTCTTTTCCTCATCATAATACTGTACCGGGCCACCCTTGATGCGCGATTCTTCTTTCTTTAAAAGTACAATTATGATAAATCATTCGTCCATTTCTTCATCCGTAATACCAAAGGTCCTGTCCGGATCATCCGAGAACAAGTTATTTTAAGGCATCTTTCGTTTCTTCCCTTCTAATTTTTCTTAATTATACTACAAAAATAGCCCAGCACAAACTCTTTTAGAGTCTGTACTGGGCTAATGTTAGGTATTTTTCTCTGCTCCACGTGCAATACGTGCAGCGAGAAGGTCTCTCTTTGCTTTTGCGCCAACAGTCGTGATTGCCTTGTTTACGGAAATCTTGCTTCCAATAATCAAGACACTCTTCTTGGCGCGGGTTACTGCTGTATACAGCAGATTCTTTTGTAGCATCACTTCTTGTGTCATACAGGATGGGTAGATAACACTATCGTACTCGCAGCCTTGTGATTTATGGACAGTGATTGCGTATGCCAGTTCAAGATACTTAAGGCGGTCTGGAGTAAATTCAACTTCTGTTCCATCGAAATCGATGAAAATTGACGTCACATCTCCAGTTTCGATCTTAGTAATGATGCCGATGTCGCCATTCATTACATCTTCTGCATTTTTCATGTTCATAACGCGGTCACCAACACGAAAGGTTCTGCTGCCGGTCTTGTAAAAGGCTTTGCCTGCAGCGGCTGGGTTTGCGATGTCTCTAAGAAAAGGGTTTAATGAAGATGTAGACAACAATGTTCTCGGTGTCACCTTTCCATCTTTCATCTCACATTTTCTCATAGGTGCGAGTATATATGTCTGATCCAGACCATATTTCTCAATGCTCCATGAAAATGCTTTGATGACAGTATCAAGGATCTGCTGAGATTCGATGTCTAAGTCCTTATTAGTCACTTCCCTAAACTTAAAGTTTCCTTTATTATACGGGAGATTTGTATTGCCCTCATTGATTGCGTAGGCAGCATCAACAATAGCACTGCCTGCTTCCTGCCGGAAGTTTCGATTCAATCGGGTAACTGTTACCACACCGCACTGAATCAAATCATCAAGCACTGCACCTGCAGATACAGGCGGCAGCTGATCGATATCTCCTACGATTACGATACGGACATCTGATTTGAAGATGATAGCATCCATCAGGAATTTTGCCAAGTGGATACCTACCATTGAGAACTCATCGATGATAACAAGACCACCATCAATAGATGTCCCGTTCTCATCATTGAATCCTGCATCACAATCCGCAGGAACCAAGCCAAGAGTCTTGTGAATAGTTCGTGCTTCCATACCGCATGATTGGCTCATTCGTTTAGAAGCAAGACCGGTGGGAGCCATCAGGGTGATATGGCTTTTAGGAAACGCCATGCAGTAAGTTTCCATAATAGCCTTCAATGTCGATGTCTTACCTGTACCGGGGCCACCAGTCACTACAGAGAGATGGCTTTTGGCTACTGCTTTGACTGCCTTCTCTTGGTTTTCAGCCAATTTCATGCCAGGATGTCTTTTCTCCCATTTTGTAAACTTATCAAGATAAGTCATTGCATCCTTAGGAGCGACGACAGCCTTGGCATACTGGACAATCACATCCGATAGGCCTTTCTCCGTCTTATAGTCTTCAAGGAGATACCAGTACTTTCCGGCTGACACGATCTCGTGCGAAGCCTGAAGTTTTTCGGTAGTTTCCTTTATCAAAGACTCATCAACATTCAGAAGCCCGATTGCATACCGGCTCACGACATCTTTCTCTGCAATAATCGAAGCATTGCGAAGTTTGATCCCGCGAATGGTACTCAAAATGCCAGTAGTAAGCCTCTGTGGGGCATCTTTCTTCCCGCCAAGAGCGGCTGCAATAGTATCAGCCTCTTTGAATGAAATGCAACGTTCGGTCACCATTTTATATGGATTTTCCGTCATGATCTGCATTGCCTCTGTACCATACTTCACTGCAATATTGCGGATCGTAGTACTGGAGACCATATCCTTGAGCATTCTGGTCATTTCGGCTGATATGTTGACCCTCTTGACTGCATCGCAAAAAGCTTCGGCTTTAGAAGCTTTCATGCCTTTTATTGATGCGACCAAGACATCCGGGTCTTCCGCTGCTTTCTCCATGTCTTCGTGGAATACTGCACAAATTCTTCTTGCCATCTTATCTCCCAGTCCACGAATGGACTTGATAAACTTGATTGAATCATTCTCTGTTTTCGGCAGAGACGGAATCGTGTAATCAACCACAAAGACATAGGACTTATATTTATTATCATAGCGCCACTCCCCTACTACCTCCAAAGTCTGCCCCTTATAGTCAGGTGCAGCGAACTTTCCTTTTGCAGTGAAAGTCACTTCCTTTGTAGTGTGAGCAGTTGGGAATTTACCTTCGGTATATGGCGCCTGCATATCAATAATGTGAAAACCATCTGCATCATAGAGACTCTTATAATAAGTGCCTACAATACTTGTGTTTTCACCCAGTTGAATTACCGGCATTTCGATTCCTCTCCATTATTTCCTAAAATATCCTTACAGACCTTTGCAAGTCTGTCGGCGGAGACTCTGATGTTCATCATCTTTACAATGTCGCGAATAGAATCAGCAACACAGATCTTCTTCCCATATCCTGAAGCGAAATCAATCTCCTTCTTCATGCTGGGAGTCACCTTACTGCCGACAACAGCCACAACATCGCAAATATCGATCATTGCCTCACTGAGAGCCTCATTGACTTGCCAGTCAGGGCCACGGTCATCTACCGCAACGCCTTCAAGATCAGCTCTTGAAAAGCACTTTGCTCGGACACCATCATCGTGAGCAAGCGTGTACTCAAGCTCTTTCACGGGATCCATACACCGGCGAAGAGAATCATCAGAAATCACATATACTTTTGCATGACCTTTTCTTTTCATAATCTATCCTCCAAATAGCATCCCCAAGCGCAGCAAAAAAGCACTTGGGGATGTTATTACTATTATTTCACAGGCACCTCCTTGATCTTCATTGGCCTCGGTTCCTTACCAGTCGTACAATACTGGTCAAAGATATCCGGGTGATCAAGCTGGAGGAGCTTCGTATTGCAGGAAATTCGTCCTTTCTGCGGTTTCCACGAAATCGCAAAGGCTTTCTTCCCATCTGTTACATAACCTTTTGTCCCTGTTCCCATCGCTGCAGCAATAGAAATCATACTCTGATCTTTCATACGCTCAAGCGCCTTGACCTGATTGTTGAGTACCGAGATTTGGGAAGTAATATCCGCATACTGTGCGACATCACTCATAATGCTCGGACTCAGAGTAGTTTCAGGGATTGCAGTATTACCGTAGCCCGTGTAGTTGCGAATTGTTTGCACAACATGGGCAGGGTCTCCGAGCGGTTCAGGCGGAATGTGCGCAAGCACATTATTGTTCCAGAAGTTTTCAGCTTCCATCACCTGTTCCATCTCAGCATCCAAATCACGGACATAATCGCGAACGATAATGTTATCGCGGCTTAACGAAACAATCAGTCGGCTTTTCCAGACACCCATGATATGCTGGCACTGAATCAGCTGGCGTTTGTAATGGGGCGGAATCGCACCATTCGCGTATGCTTCATCGCCAAATTCGCTAGTGGTTTTATATTCAATGTGAATATAGGAACCATCCGAGAGCTGCATCATACCATCAAGGTTGGCTGTCAAAAACGGGCGTTTCGGATCTGCGTAGATGTTGGTATCAATCAGAAGCTTTGATTTAGGCCACATCTGACGTGTGACAAGGTGAAGATACTCTTCCATCAGATGCCCATAAAGGAACATCCGCTCTTTCTTTTCCTTGTCTTCCTTTGATTCAGGGATCACCTTCGGCTGGCCAATCTTACTGTAGTACAGGTCAAGGTTTGTAGTATCCGGGTAAGGACACTCACCGAATACCTGACTTACAGCGCTGGAGCCAATGGATTTCTTACGCATCTCCTGCCATTCGACATCTGTCAGTGTAGAGGCATCCACGATTACTTTAGGCCCCCGATAATTCAAGGGATCCAAGTAAGCGATAGCCTCAGGTGATGCTTTTGCCATCACTTCTGCCTTCAGCTTTTCCATAGCCGTAGAAGAATACTGATAATATGCGATATTTTGGCCTTTACCTTCCGCAGATTTACTCGTACCGTCAAAACTTGCCATAATGAAATTACCTCCTCTAAACGGGTCGAGCCGGGTCCAAATAGACCCGGTCTCTTATCACATCACGATATTTGCTTACCACGAGAAATCTCCGGGGATGTCGTAGTCCGTCCACTTCATCTTAGCCGCGCGTCCTACGCTATCTGCTGCATCGAACAGCTTACGCTGGTCTTTAGCAAAATCACGCATTACGAACGAGTAAGCATCTACAATTGCGAGGAAGCAATCATAGGCAGATGCAACATCCGGGTAGATTTTCTGGAACTGCTCTGCAGATTCCATACCCTGTGCTTTCGGGAATCCGACTGCTTTCATTACACGAAGCACCGCACCGTATGCATTCTTGATCTGGATACTATCCAACTTCTCAATGCTTTCCATTGCCTTGCCCATGTTCTGGAAGATCAAGCCGAAATTGTTACGTACAGAAGCTTTCATCTGGAGCGTTCTCTCCGATGCCGAGCCTTTTGCGATATGCGGGCAATCAATACTCCCCACAAGGGGGAAAATCGCCTTATCATGCATAAGACAGGGGCGAATCGAAACGCTCGACTTTCCGGTATGAGACAAGTAAACCTGAACGCCCGGCGTAAAGTTATTACTTGCCAATGCAGGGAACTGACCAAGCACCTCATTGGTATAGGCACTCAAATCAATCTGCCACATCGCATATTCATGACTCACGTAGCCGGTTTTAAACTGTGCCAGAGGCCGTTCATTCTTAATCCAGCGCTCAGTCTCCTCGGCAACATAAGTTGCAGGGCAGATGGCATAACGGCCGCTATTAACGGCACGAACCTTATCGTCCTGAATCAGTACACATACAAAACCCTTTGATGATTCCATCAGCTTGTTCAGTACACTGGAAAGATACTCCGGCCTGAAATCTCGCAGCTTATCCCAGCCATCTCCACGGATGCCAGAACGTTCCAAAATACTCTTAACAGCACTGTTGCCGACTGGCCACAGCTCACCTTTGATAAACATCATCTGGCTGCTTCCCTGATAACCCATATCCGAGCAATTCATGGAATCTACATAGGCCTCTTCAGAAGACAAGAACTTCGGAACAACAGCGTTCTTCAGCTTCTCAACTTCTGCAGGCACGCAGATAGGTTCATCATTGATGGGCTTAAACCGTACATCATCGATTTTTGCGCCATCCTCGTCAGTAACCCATTTCGAGTTATCTTCTCGCTCTTTCAGAAAGTCCTTCAGCGACTCCAAGTTGTCTGCCATAAATTCACTATTATCAGGAACAAAAAACATAAATACCTCCTTCCGCAGCTCTCCTATATACTAAGGTAGAGACTTATACGGACCGGGAGCCAAATCTTTCGATTTTGGCTCGTTGTGACTGTTCGTACTTTATATAAAAACAAAGAAAGACACGAAACTCCGAATCACTTTCGTGGTACGAAATTCCGTGTCTTATAATCTTTGATAATTATATTGTATTTACTTTTCGGACTTTAGCAACGCTTATCCAGCCAGATATTTGAAGCATCTACGGAAACATCTTCGGGCTTGGAAGAGGCACTATTAGTTGCCTCCTCCGTATGTACAGATTGCGTGATAATCATATGCTGCTGCAGAACATTGATTACCTCATAATCCAATGCCAGCTGAGCTGTAAATTTTTTCCATATGCTTACCGATGGGCGTAACGATTTCTGTGGGAGACATCGTGTCATCAGGATGCTCCTTGATAACGGGGTTTGGCTCAGACATGTCATCTGCAGACATAGCGGGAACGCATACAGTGCTCATTGCCATTGCAGCCGCATCACACGACAGCAACACGCTTCGCCTGCTTTTTCTTGTTTTTCATAAAGCAGATTCTCCTTTACACAAAAATTAAGTATTGCACGTTTTTTATTAGGGATTTGAATTCCCCAATACATGCGCTTGCCTAAATTCTAGCTATTATTCGGGGGTGAACAACAACAGATCTCACAGTTTAAGCACAATTGGCCCGAAGATCATCCAGAAATTCGATAATTAGATACCATATAGTTCTAATCGACTGTAGCCCCATGTCAAACATCAACTTGATTTCTCCAAAGATACTGTTATATGGAATCTTGAAGTACCAATGGATAAAAATAAGTACTGCACATACCATCACAATGCAGAATGCTGCTTGCTTAATGATTCTCCACGCTGTAGACCCAAACATCCATGCAATAGTTGCCGCATATTTGAATCCTCGACTGGTCAAAAGGGCAATGAGATATTCCTCAAACATTTTCTGTTCCTCCTTTTCCCTGTTCTACTTTTCATTATCTCTGTTTTTCGTAGTCGGTACAGTGTTTAGCAGTGCTCCAAAGCCAAAAAGGATTTCTTTTAATTCGACTCATTATAGTAGCCGCATTCGTCCTTCTCGAATCAATAGCATCGTACGCAACGTTTGCACCAGCACGGTATGCACGTAACGTCATTTTGCGGCCTTATTATAACTATCGCTTTATCATCAATTATTGCTTCGTTCACGTTGCGTTCGTTGCATTTGCGAACGTAGTCTTTGCGTTCGTTGGCGGAACGGAAAAAAAGCCCCAGCTCCGGATGAATCCTGAGCTGAGACTATGAGTTAGTACTCGATTAAGATAAACTTCTGGAGTCTCGGTGCACTTGCCTTACAGATATAAGTACCACCAAAACTGCCGTCATGCAAGACAACCCGATGCTTTTCCGTCACATGGACGAACTGCTGTTTGTACACTTCCGCACCAGATTTCAGTGCCAAGGCTTCAACCTTTTTGTAGCGAGAACCGTCTGCCTTAAAGGCGGCGCGCAGTGCCTCCCACTGGTTTGCAAAACCGTCTCGCATGAGTTTCCCATCAGGGAATTCCATTTTCCACATGTATTTTTCCTCCTTATTATGTCCCGCATTATAGCTTATGCCGGATAGTTCTTATACCCAGATGTTTTCTTTGATTAACGCGATGAGCTGCTCTGGCATATCATCCAGATTGGAAATATCCATGAAGTTTTCCTCTCCGAATTCTCGTCCAACCTCATTTTTGTCCTGTCCGATTCCTGCAGCAACGATAATCGTGTCTTCCTTTTTAGCATCCCTGATAATTCGGCGAATCGGCTTGTTTTCCAATGCCACCGAATCACCAATTTTAGGATCCCTGTTGTCACCGCTCTGACCATCTGAAATCACGATCAGCAAACGAACATCCACAGGCATTTTACGCAGACGCTGAAGCATGTAGAGAAGTGCTGCCTTTGTCGGCGTACCTCCACGTGCCTTCATACCAGTGATACGATACTTATCGTTTCCATCAACTGTACCGGGTTCAGCATAAGAAATAATTTGTGCCATACTGTTATAGCTGGATGTATAGCCACTAATAATATGTGGGATATCCAGTTCTCTGCAGAAGTCTTCTACAACAAGGCTTGCGCGGGTAGCAGCTTTAATCAAATCGCCGCCAGTTGAGCCAGACTCATCGACCAACAGTGCCACACCAAGTTTCGGAGACTCGGTCGGCAGTTTGTTCCGAGAAAAGTATTTTCCATCATTATGAACGATAGAAGATACTTCCAAACGACGTCCGAACGGAAGATTCTTTCGTTTTCCTTCCTCGCGGCGTTCTTTCAGAACTCGCGCGATACCACGCTGCAAGTCACGGCTGATTGGGCCAAGCTCTTTCATGGCTTCATCATATGCTGCCAAGTTCTCTGCGCCAACATCAACTGCACGGTCAATTTGAGCATTTGCATTGCTCAATCCGTATTCCGCACCGCTAACGCTTGCGTTTTCACGGTTCAGTTCACTGGTGCGTTCTTTTTCTGCCGTATGATTAGCAGCGGCCGTGGCAATCTGGTTCACCAGACCTTGCAGATCCTGTCGCATAGCGTCCAGACTTGATGCGCCAGACTGTGCACCGGGGCCAGACGGAGAGCCATTTCCACTGTCAGCATTTCCACCATTCCCGTTCTGATCACTACTTTTGTCCCCTGCAGCCTGACGCTGAGGAGCATTTGCATTCATCGGCTCAGAAGGATTGTTGACAGCTTGCGAACGATTTCCATGCGCGCCGGCATCGGTCACATTCATAGAACTGGCCGTCTGATTTAGTGCATCAGCAATAGCATCCGCGATAGCCTGAGATAGACCGCCACCAGAACCATTTCCTTGAGACGAGCCGCCTTGGTCACTCCCCTGCTGTGAGGAGTTGTTCTGTCCTTGGCTACCGTTCTGCTGAGCATTTTGCTGCTGTTGTTGCTGTTGCTGGATTTCCTTTTCTTTTTCCGTGATGTCTGCTTCGAGATACGGGAAAAGGCAGCAAAGCAGTTCGTTGACAGCACGGACTCTCTGGAGCGGATCTCTGTCATAGCAATAACGGTCCATAATGTCGATGGCCTCGTAAAGCGGATTCAACAACGGTCCATTATAGTCACCAATAAAGGTGTCCCCAAACACAGCATAGTAAAGGATTTGCCGGAATAAAGCTGTAAAATCCGAAACCTTATCATCTTTTTCACATTCCTCCAGCGTTTTTACCATGTATTCCATTGCAGAGTTCATGGTATTGATGCACTCTGCACCGCGAGACGAGTACATTTCTTTCATCTCACGCTCAATGAATCCATCCTCGATAGCATTTTCGATGTGATCTGCGCACGTTGCGAGTAACCGACAGAACACAGAATCCTTCATCTTGGCTTCAAGATTGATTCCACTTACTGTGTTTCCACCAGCCGGTCTTTCAGGGAACCAAACTCCATCTTTTAGCTGATACTTCCACGCACTGATTGTCGGGAAGTCCGTGAACAACATATGCCCGATTTCGTGATACAGAAGACCGAGAACCGCACAATGCTTGTATTCTCTTTCCTCCTGCAGCTCAACCAAATCACAGGCCGCATTGATCCAGATGTGCCTATCGCCAAGAATCGACATTGCTGTATAAGCTGTATCTCCGCTGGGGATAAAGTCCATCTCTGTGGAAAGCGAATTCAGCATTTTCTTCTCTTCGTACTCAGAGGCATTAAAGCCTTCTTTGCGAAGCGTGTAGAATGCGCCTGTGATAATGTTTTCTGCTTTCCGTTTAATGTAGCTGTTGTAGGTAGGCGATGTAAAGATCTGCTGGTCAGTCAGCTTCCCTTTATAATCCTCTACCAGTTCTGATACTCTTCGATAAATATCCATAGATAATCCTCCTTGCGATCCCTATATAATAAGGTAGGGACTCGCATAATTTGAGGTCAAATCTCTCGATTTTGACCCACTTTGATTCGTACTTTATATATAAACAAAGAAAGACACGGAACTCCATATCACTTACGTGATACGAAATTCCGTGTCCTATATCTTTGATTATAATTAGAATAACTTACTTTTCGGATTCTTTCAAGGCCAATTCGTCCACAGCCGTCCGGAACTCAGCGCGTTCCTTTTTGGGAATGTCCAATGCATCCGCAGCCTACTCAAAAGTCAGGTTCAAATTCTTCATGTGTATCACATGGTTGGTATATCAAACGCATGGAAACTTTCGTTCAAGAAAAATCAGGAGAGCCATTTAAGCCCTCCTGATTTTCAAACCTGATAAAATTTAAGCAGCAGCCAATTAGAAGATATCTCCCAACTTCTCACAAAGCTCAGAGATTCCCTGTTCGTCCGCAGTTGCACCGGGAATGATCGTGATTCGAGCCGAAGCAACCGGATCACCCGTTACGAGTGTACTGGTCACCCAGTCCGCCAGCTTACGAGGGCCGATAGTACCGTCATCCAAACGCTTGCGTTTCGCAATCTGCTTGAACTCGTGATAAGCTCGAATGAACTTGTTCATATCGACCACAGCGGAATCTTTTACATCGCCAAAACCAGTCATAGCCTTGACGCGTGCAATCAATTCATCATCGCTCGGTTCTTCCATATCGATGATAAGCTGGCAGCGATCCTGCCACGCTTGGTTCATGCGGCGGCAACCTTCAAGGTCGATATTCGTCGTACCAACGAAGATGCAGTCAGGATGGCGGTTGATGATCTCACCTGTGGGAAGAGTGATGCTCTGTGTATTATCCATCGCAGGATTTAACGCAGGTACGACACCCGGATTCTGGGGCAACGTAACTTCGTCGAATCCCCAAACGCCGCCGGTTTTCATCGCATAGATGAGCTGGCCGGGAACAAATTTGAAGCGCTGCTGGCCACCACTTACATCAATGCTCTTCTGCGCCAGATTAAAGGCTGCTGTCATGCAGTCCATAGCAGTAGCATCAGCTTTGTAGAGGCCCGTAATTTCCTGATAAGCAAAAACAGGATCCATCGACATATCCTTTGCAGACGGAAGTCCACTGATGATCTTATCCAGAGGGACTTTTGGCCCGGTCTGTTCTCCATTCTCATCGATAGGAACGAACTGGCCAAACAGATCAAAGGGTTCGGTCATGGCGTTGGCCGCAAATGTATACAGTGGAAGATGACAACCTGCTGCAATACCAACATAAGTCTCGCTCTTACCGGTGCCGGGTTCGCCACGCAACAAAATGTTGCGAACAGGACGAGGACGGTCAGTAGTTGCTTTGATATGCTGGCAGCATGTAATCAGGGTGTCATGGATAACGTACCCTGCATCAAGTTTCGGGACAAGCTTTTCCTGTTCAGGAGTCAGCTTATATGTGCTGAAAATGTACGCATCGACGAAGTCTTTCACTTCGATCTTATTGTTTGTTTTTCCGGCATTTTTGGTCTTACTCACCTTGGTAACCGGGAATCGTTGGAAGTTGCCCCAATACTGAAATGGTTTTACTTTCGGGCTGTTCATAGTTGTCTCAGACAGCTTGCTGATCTGACTAGACGCGCACAACGGAAGCTGGGGCACAGTAACAGCAGTAATAGTCGGGGAGCCAGATGTAGCAGCATATACATAGTCTGCAAGAAAGCAGGCACACGAGCAAAGCGTGTCCACTCCAAGTTCGCTGGTTTCTTGCGCATTGCAGAAAGAGTCGAACTTCTGAGAAAATTCTCCATTTCCCATCAGAACCGCAAAGACCGCGAGAAAAATGGGTGCTGCCGTTTCATTTGCCTTAAACGCCTGTCCGCCTTTGCTTGCCCGAATGTCTCCGTTAGTGAAATCATAGGTAACACAGGCCAATTCTCCGAATCCTACATCCGTTCCAGTATAGTTGGTACTCATCGTCATTTCGGCAATAGCAATCTTATGATTCTTGCCAAACCCATCTACAGTGGCGCCATTACGAATCATTCTAGCACGAAGCAGTGCTTTCATAAGCCCGTTCGTCACCTTGCCAGAACGGTTAACACTCGCATTGCTTTGCAAAACGGCAGTCGGGAATCCATTCTTGGAAGCATATCGTCCATTATACATTTCCGTTGTAACCCAAGCAGGAAGTTCCGGAGCCTTTGTGCCAGTCCAATGCCACAGAACAGAATAATTAGTATTTGCCATAATAATTTACCTCCTAATTTGAGGCAAGGGATTATTTCTAATTTCCTCACCTACGTTAAAAATTGTTGTTATCTAGCTACACATACAATATCCGAGTCTTCATCAAGGATCATTTTCCAACTACTGCTGTCCTCATTGAATACTTCAATGAGCGCTTTCTTGTTGATCTCGTCCGGGATGAACTCATAGTTTGTAATGTAGACTCGTTTGATATTCTTTGCCGCCATTTCGGACAGCCATTTGTTTACCAGTGGCCAGAATTTCTGATACCAGCTGATGGTTGCACTTTCAGTCATGATGTTTCCTCCAAAAATAAAGGAGCCTGTCGATTTCAAAATCAACAAGCCCCCATATTACGATACAGCCTTAGAAGGGCAGATCCCCGCTGTCATCGATAGCTGCGAAGTCATCAGCACCGGGACCAGCGTTGTAGCTGGGCTGGGCTGCCTGAGGAGCAGCGTTCGTGTTCTGCGAAGCGCTACCGTTCTGGTTGTTGCGGCCGGCAGTGCGAATCGGCTCGAAGTCGAAAGCGCTGACGTTCAGCTGATAACCAGTCGAGCCGTCCTTCTTGGTAAAGTTCTGCAACTCTGCACGCGAAGCCATGAACATGTACAGGTCACCTTCGTTCAGGTTGAACTTTGCAAGTGCCTTGCCCATGCTGCCCCACACGCCAACTCGGACATTGAGGTAGGAGTTGACGCCCAGATCAATGTTGAAGAAGTACTTGATCTGCTTGACCATGAAGTCATCCAGTTTAACAGAGCCTTCAACATTGGTGACCGTGCGAGAACCATTTGCCGTGTTGACATCGCGGGTACTTGCAAGGGCAGTCTGACTAAAGGGCTTACGCAGGAAAATCTTCACCGCGCCATCCACAATCTGCTTGCCGTTACGATCACAACCATGCTTGAAATAGAAACACTTATAATTTGCCATAATAATCCTTCTTTCTCCTCGATTTCGAGGTAATAAAATTAACTCAAGATAAAAACAAAAGGGTGCCGGTAAGCCTTACTTTCGTAATACTTGCCGAGCACCCAATTTAATTCTATCTTTGTATGTCTACAATTATATTTATTTTTCGGACTTGCACAACAATTATGCCTGCAATTTTTCTTTTATCTGTTGCATAGATGCTTTGATAGAATCACGTGGCGCATCAAAAACAGCAGCCATTATCGCATAAGTCATTTCCATGCTCGTACTGTCTGTAATATCGCTGATCATTTCTGCCGTATAGCCCGCCACTGTACGCAATGCGTTTTCTTCAGGATAATCAGGGTCATCTGAAGTGATACAAAGGAGATACTCATTGCATACCTTACGATTCTTTACGATTTCCTTGGTGTATTTAATAGCAGTCTCTTTATCTCCCACATGATGCTTTACGGCAATAAAGATATTCGTAAAGGTATCCCAGATATCAATACAGGCGTCAATGCTGTCTTTCCCAACAAGGATATTAGAACTGGCAGGATTTATTACAAAGAGAGTGCCTTTCATCCTTTTAAATATCTGAATGGCACGCTCACAAACGATATTCCCCGCAATTCGGGGATACTGCTGGTTCAGTTCCGTCTTATCCGTAAAGAGGAGGAGAACATTTTGATCCAATCCATCAACATAGTATGGTTCTAAGGCGAGATATTCTCCATCCTCAGGAGTAACATAGTACAACTGGCAAGAACTGAGCTTCTGCGTAAAGCTATTTTCCGCTTTCTGATATTGTTCCTCATCATGGCTAGTCATAACAAGCTGGTCCACCACAGCTGTAAATGGGTTTGATTCTGCAGTAGCTCCGATTTTTTCAAGGGAAATCGTCAAAGCATTCTGGCCTTTATTGACACAGACCTTTTCAATACCATGCCGTTTTAGGAATTTGAAGATATTCTCTTCATAGAGAGGATATTCGTAAAATTCCAATAAATGTACCCCTATCCCCTGCTCGGCTTCTAAGCGACTGAGTGCAGCATTCGCAGCCTCCGTACTTGTGAAAAGGAAGGCTTTGCTTTCATATGAATAAGGAATAGGTGCAATAGAACTCCTGATAAGCACCCAGTCTTTGAAATTTCTGATACCTTCCAGAACATTATCAATTATACCCCGCATCTTACCAGAATACTCCTGTGCATGGTCACGGGCATACTTCAATTGGGCAAGTGCTTCTTCCAAATTCACATTTTTAATCTCTGTAGCCATTTTATATCCTCCGATATTAGGAGAAAAGCCGCCCTCCAATGAGGACGGCCCTTTCCACGAAAATATGTTATTCCAGTTCAAAACCGGCCGAACTGTCCGTTTCTTCCTTTTTGAAGCTGATATTTCGATTGGTTTTTGCTTCAATGCTGTTTGCACGAACAATATCCATCATATCGATACCCGTAGCTTCCTACACAGTCTGCATAGTCTGTGCCATAAGAACAGACACATTACCAGATACGCCGGACACTCCGGATGCATCACCGCCTATAATAGAAACTTTGTCAATTGCAGCCAAGGGCTGAGCCACTTTCTTTGTAATGTCAGGCAGGACTTTGATAAGCATTTCTGCCACAGCAGCGTCGTTATACTGCTTGTAGGCTTCTGCTTTCTGCTTCATGGCCTCTGCCTCGGCAATACCTTTCTGGCGGATAGCTTCTGCCTCTGCCTTACCGACCATCTCAATGCCCTCAGCTTCCTGCTGTTTGGCAAATATTCAGACGGTCTGCTCTCTGCAGAACAGGCAGAACAAATGTACCTTTGCCGCTCACTACCTTCGGCTTAGAAAGGCCAAAACCTGTAACGACGATTGCCTCTGTCTGGGGCGCTTTTCGGTAGCAGATAAATGCAAAAATGATAAGCAGCACGATTGCCAAAATGATTAAAAATATCATAACACTATTTGAGGTAAAGGTTGTTGTTGCCTCCCTCCTTATAGTACAATTCTATGTACTTTTCGTATACAGGCAACAAAAATGCCACCGCAAACGCGGTGGCAAAAGCGAGTCACTTTTTTATAAAGAATGTGTTTTTGGGCTCTTCAAGTTTCTCAAAATTGATAAGTTCTTCTGCTGAGTTGAGTCCTCTCACTTTCATTTTGGCGAAGCAGTTTCGACAGAGCCCTTTAGAGACAGCTGGCAATTCTCCGCAGAACGCGCAAATCAGGTCCGTGTTCTTTACCGTATGCGTATATCCACACTGACGTAGTACACCTCTAGTCCGCACTGCGCTATAACAGGTCTGGCAGATTCCCTCTTTGCGTGCGGGTTTCGCACCACAAATGATGCACCTATGCGCATTTTCTCCTGTGCAGTGAGTTTCTGCCAATTCCATACACTGATTCAGAAACATATGGAAAAATGCCTTTGACTTTGTATTTTCTTCTTGAGCGAACTCCTTTTTGAAAAACAACCACTCTTGTTCTGTCAGCAATCCGCCCGGCAGCATATCTCCTAATTTCAGTTTCCAATCAGCCATGTTCTTATCCTGTTTCATCTAATTATTCTTGATTTGCTATGTCCTTAAGCATTTCCTCAATGTCGTTTGAGGCAGCCGGTTTTCTCTTAAGTTGTCTACGGTTTCTGTGTTGGCGTTTGCCTGCATCCTGTGATGGAGTTTGACCAGCCTCTGTGGAATCATTCTCTTTATCAGTAGCTTCTTCAAACATTGAGGAAGTACTGGAAGAATCCCCTGAATCGTTCTCTGCCTTGGGCTGAGAATCATTTTCCACTGAAATAGGGGCCTCTTCTACTTCTCTAGTTGTCTCAGAACCCGTATCGTCTGATAGTTTGTGCCCGCATGATTCGCAGTACTGCGCACTTTCGCTTACGATACAACCACAAGCCCTACAAACTCGGAGTTCCTTTTCTGACGGATCAAAGTCATTTTTGTCGCCGTCCCCTGAATCCACACTGCCATGAACGCTCTCTGTTTCTGGCTCCTCGATTGGGTCAGCAGCTTCATTTTGATTTTCTTGGGCTGTATTGCGTAGTCTCTGTTCAATAGAGAACAGTTCCTTATTGGTTTCCGACCAATCAGCAAACCCAACTGGTTTATCTTGCTTTCTATCTTTTGCTTTTGAACTGGAAGATTCTGCTTTTATTATACCAAATCCTTTTGCCCTTGTCCACGGGGTTAGTGGGACGGCGAAGACTGTTATGATAATCGACAAAATACTAAACACCAATGAAGTCAACGGTGTTGTCGGACATGTGAAGAAGGCCACCGCAATAAGAAGCATATCGAGTTTTTGTGCCATCTGCGCCTTTTTATCAAGAACTTCAACATCTTCTGCATCGAAGGTAGTTAGTCTCGTAATTTGTAGAGCATTGCACAATCCCATATCTGAAATAGGCGCTATACAGTATAATTTAGCCTTCTGGGTGGTGTACTCCATTAAATAGAGTTCTTCCCTATTTTGCAGCCGTTTCAGTCGCTCCGGTTGTACCTCAATATCGACGCAGTCGCTGCTGCCATTAATTTTACAAGAGATTGCATAGCGCTTTGTTCCGATCATGCTGACTCCATCAACTGTCGCTTTAACAAGTTGGAATTCTCTGCCATAATCTCGGTCAAAGAAGTGCCCTGTTTCTGTGTTCTGCCATACTAACCTGTTGACCGCAAACAGCAGGCCAGAAAGAATGAATGCTACCGCCGCAATAATGGTATAAAACATCTTACCCTTTCCCCTCCCCTTGCTCTTGAACAATATCCGCAAAGCGTATTGCATTAGTAGGAAGATTTTTATCGCTGACCGTATCCGTTCCAAATGTCGGCGGAATGATTCCATAGGTCAGCAGATTCTTTTCATTGAATTTGCCGGAAGGCATTAGCTTGAACAAAAGGCAATAAGTCTCTCCCTCCCGAAACTTACCTTTCTCAGTCTTAATATAAATACTGTCAGCCTCATCCTCATCGCTCTTGGCTAAGAATCGGTATGTTCGTATCTTCTGGGCTTTATCAAAAACTGTATCAAGTTCCATCGCACCAATACACACCGCATGAATGCTTACAATTTTCCCTTGCTTTTGAGCCATATAGACCGAGCCAAGGGTATATCCAAAGCCAATAAGCGCCAACACTGCAAAAATGAGATTTTTCCACATATGGGTGATGTACGACGCAACTATACATAAAGATATAGCGGCTATCGCAGCCGCTATAATCTTCATATATAGGCGGCGCAAAATCGTTCGCTCCACCATAATCTTCTCCTTACTGAGCCGGCTGGATATTCGTCACTTCACCGCCACTGGTCTCAATATAGCCACCGTTGGCAGAAGAAGTAATGCCCGGAATGTTTACATCAACATAACCCATTGCATAGCCGACCCCCACCGCTGCTGTCTCTGCAACAAACAGGATTGCAAAGATGATCGCTACCACTGTAGAAGCCTTGCCTTTCTCCTTCTTTTGCTTTTTGAAGTTTTCAGCCTCGTATTTTCCGGGAATTTCGGATGCCAGCATTTTGTGCTCAGGCTGGGCTGCAGGTTCAGCTGGCTTTTCGGATTCAACAGGAGCTTCTGGCTCTTTCTCTTCGGCAGCTTCTACGGTAGGACTTTCCTTCTTTTCGTCCTTAGGAGGCATAGTCAGCGGCTCTGTACTTGCCAAAGCCTGCTTTACCTCTTCCAGTTTTTCCTTCACAGTAGCAAACTGCTCATCAGTCAGCTATTTCTCATCGCCATTGGGGAGAACAGCCATGCCATCATCTGTAATTTTTGCCAGATAGTCGACATTATCAATTTTAACGTGAATTTTTCCAATATAAGCCATCATTTGATCTCCTTCTGCTTATTCATCCAAGCGTAATACGCATTCCGGTTCATGGACTTGAACAGATTATAATAATACTTGGTCAGTCCCATTTCCCGTGCGTGCCGTTTTTCGAGTTGTGCCATCGTTTCGCCGCCTGCCATAATGCGGAGCTCTTCCTCTTGACGCTTCCGCCTTACCCAAGAAGCATGATCCTGTGCTTTCTTACGTCTTTTCGCGCAATCCGGGCAAAATCTAGCATTGTGCCCTTTTGCTTCGAACGACGCTCCACAGTCAATACACTGTAACTCAAACACGTTACTTCTCCTTTCCAAAAAATTTCCGGGTTCCATTATGTCTTAATTATACAACCAATCGGCAGATTTGTCTATTTTTATATGAGCTAATCGCATTTAAATTAGCGCATAAAGAAAAGGCTCTCCCAAGTTGGGAGAGCCTTACGTTTAGACCTAAATATGGAAATCGAAGCACCCGGATTCACGGTTTTCCAGTTCGGAACGTCGTAAAACCAGCATCGCGAGTGCGTCTGCACGAGAATTTCCTTCTCGGCCACCCCACTCGATGTTCAAGTTTCCTTTGAGAGAAAGGATACTCTGGACAAATCCATTGTACTTTTCGGAGACCTTGCTGGGGTCATTGAGCATTCCAACTGCAATAGCACAGTCAGACATCAAAGTGCCCTTATCACACTTCAACTTGCTTGCGAGTTTTGCGCTTTCCAAGATTCCCTGCAGTTCAGCTGCAACAACATCGTTTGCAGCACACTGTTTTGTCACGGTCTCGATTACTTGACCGCCATCGGACATGGCAATACAAGCAATACCCGCTTTGCGGTCTACAAGGTAGAAGGAAGCATCACTGTAAAAAATCACTGACCAGTACCAGACCAACTTTGTCAGCAGGATTCTTCTTGCTAGTCAAAACGATGGCCCCGCTTCCTTTCCGAGCGCTATTGCACAGTTCTACTGCGCCGTTATAGTTCTCAGTATTTGCCACATAGTTGTTTGCATGATCACGGAGTTTACGAATCATGTCCTGCATAATGCTGATGGCCTTATCTTTGCTCGTTGTAACGACAGGAAGACCGCCATTGAACACCTGGTTCGTATCATAGATCATGAATGCGATAACCGGAGCAGTAGGCTCTTCGGGTTTCTTGGCTGGCTGGTCAGTTGCTGCCGGCTGTGCCTGAGGCTGAGTAGGCTGTACAGGCGCTGCATTCTGTGCGGGTTCAGGTTTTACAAACTGAGCCAAGCGTTTTGCAGTCAAGAACGCGGTCCATTCAGCTTTAATGTTCTCACCCAGTGTGCGCATATAAGACTCGCTTACCGGGAGCAGAATCGTGGTCCACTGCGCACCCTTTTTAGGCTGCACGCCGCCAGTAGCAGAATCTTCACCTTCACAGCGCACTGCTTTCAGTGCGTAGGTGCCTTCCTTGGCACCCGGAGCGATGCTGAACTTACGGAACTCAGCGACGCCGTCCTTTGCACGGGAAGCCGGTGTACCACCGATACATGCGTAGATTTCTTCTCCATATCGGCTTCCTGCCTGCTGAGCTTTCTGACGGGAGAGCATTGCTTTCTTTGCCAGCGCGCCAGTCGTGATCGCATTTGCGAGAGACAGCGCAGTAATACCGGTCTCACCTGCACCATCCGATCCAGCTTTGACCATAGGAACGCCAATTTCGATAGCCTTGACCTGCTTGGGCTTCGGCTTCTGACCATCATGTTCGACAAATGAGAGATGGAGCCGACTGTTGTATTTGCTTTCACTGAACCAGTCAGTAGTTGCCTTTACAAACGAAGTCTTTGCCTCAGCATCCCAAATGTCCACAGGGCGGGCATAATTCTTCTGATTATCCATTTTGATTTCTCCTTATAGCATTTATTGTTGATTAACGATTCTGGATCCAGCAAATCCTAATAGGCAAATGAGCCTGAGTTTTGCCCTTTCCAGAGAACTTTCGAGTTTGACAGGTCTCTCCGCACTATCAGTGTGGAGGAATTCCTTTGCCTCGTCATCCGAAACATGAACAGCTGCAGCCAACTGATGAAGGTCTGTATGCTAGCCATTGAGCAGGACAAAGGTATCTTTGCCTGTTGTAGGATGAACTAAAGCGATTGTGTTTCCCATGAATTCCAAATCACTCACAGTACTCACCACGCTCTCTTCGTTCGCCATATGGCGTTCTCCCCTTCCCTGAACGTTGGAAAGCCGTTTTTGGCTTCTCTACTCTGGTATAAGGCTTTACAGACCACTGCGTCCGAGTCTTAACCTGCGAAACATCGACTTGCAATGTTTGCTTTTTCTTTGTCCTTGCCATAGTTTTTCTCCTTATTACATTGAATTTTCAAAAGAAAAAGGACACGCAACTCAGTCCCACTACTTACGTGGTTCGAGATTGCATGTCCTTTAACTTAGTATATAAATTATTCTATCTGATTTTCGGAGCGTGGCAAGACATTAGTTTTCAGAGGTCAGGAGCCGAATATAGGTGTCTCCATCGCATCCCCAAAGAATACAGCCCAAAATCGCCAACGCTTGACGCCGTCTAACCGAATAGGTAAAGGTGGAGATTCCAAGTTTCTTCGCCAGTACATCGTCCCTTACCTTTTGCGGTTTAGCCTCAAGAATCAATGAGAGGATCTTGTAGTACTCTTCCCCGTAAATCGGGAAGTCTTTGACCAATTCAACGGCGCCTGAGATGAGTTTCGCGTACTCGATGATCCGATAAGCCTGACAATACTTGCTGTCGTATTCAGTTAGAGCAATCATTTCGGCTTCACTACCGCATGTCAGGAGCTGCATAGCCCAGTCATCTGAGGTTTGTGCATACCATACGATTCGATTATATTCCTTCAAAAGGAGCGTTGTATTATGATACACCGCTTGCATCTCATCATCATCTACAACATAGCCATTCAAGACTTGATCAAGGAGTTCATCCAGCTTGGACGCACAAGTGCTATGAAGAATCTCAACTGCATCCTTCAGATTCTTCTTAATAAGAAAACGCGAGGGAACCGATTCAACCTCTTTACCAATGGCAGCGCAGAGAAGAACGTAATACTGAGTACCGTTTTCAGGATAGCTCTTCACCTTATCAATGCCAGAATCGATGAGTTTCACAACTTCTTCGCACGCTTCAAAGTACTTCTTCCTCTGCTCAAGGAGAAGCCTCGGCTGCATGCCAGAGACCTTCACGATCAATTCTTGCGTCATTTCCAGAGTTTTGATTTTCTCGCTGGGCGTAGCAATACGCCCCATAACAGCCGTGATTTCCTTTCCCTTGAGGCTCCATACCAGTGCAGGGTAGATGGAAAGCGCAACCACTATATCTGTAAGCTCCGGATATTCCTCAACGATGTCATTCAGGCGCTTCTTGATGGTCACGGAATTCTCCAATTTGATGAACGACCGATAAAGAACAATAGGCTGGGTATCAATCTCGGCCAATACTTTTATGATCTCTACGATATCCATATTTCAAAACTCCTCGTTCTGCATATGCAGTTTCATATCACTTCTCATGGCGGTCGTAAGGCATCCTTTATCCTTAATTTGTGGTCTCATCGAGAAACGAAGTAAGTAAGGGAGAAGTTCCTCCCATTCACTTGATTGCTTCTGGGGCTCATCGTCACCATCCATGAGACTCTTCCATTCCCAAGTCAATTGCTCATCGTCAGAAAATATCGTAATACTCTCATTTTGAGAAAAATAAAATCTGCTGAAGACGTCATGTAGAGCCTTCAATTTGGCCTGTTTATAGGAATTTGCCCGATAGCTTCGATAAAGAACGATTGGTTCTTCCCTATTTATCATTATCTCAGAGCGCACACATATAGAATTTCTCTTACACTTATCACGGGCCGCTACTTGGTAAATCAATGTCATGATTTTCTTGGCATTGCCTGTGGCAAGCCAGTCACTTCCTTTCATATTTCATGATTGAATCTCGCTTTGCGTGAGTGGAAATTATAATGATGGTGCGCTCTAACCGGCTCGAATTGTTGACAACCAGTTATTTTAATTGTATAATTGAGCCAAATAATAAATAAGCTTAGATTTATATGTAAAATGGATTAGTATGTTTTGATTATCTCGGAGGCTTCACATGAATATAGACTTTTCTACTGAAGAAGGCCGAGCAGAATTTTATGAGGCAACTAAGCGTATTAGGATATCCAATGAAGAGGCTCTAGGTACCGTTATTGACCAGTTCGAGTATACACGCAAGCAAATCAACGTTACGAAGCAGTATTTCTCTACTTTGTTAGGAATCGATCCAAGCTACTACTTAAGAATGGTCAAATATAAATGTAAGGTTCCTCTGCCTGTGCTTATCAACTACTGCCGGATTTTTGGCATGGATATTACAGCACTTACGGAAGAGTCTTTATTGAACGCTTCCGATTCCGCCATTCGCGAGACAGCAATGTACCTTGGCAGATTATCCAATGATACTTTGGCGAAGGTTGAAGCTGTGATTGCTGATTCCTCGGAGGATTCCCGCACTAAAGAACACGGGAAAATTCTATTAGAAAAGCTTCGCAGCATTGACCCGCTTCCGAAGACAGAGCTCGCTGATAACTGAATACACGATATTTGCCCACTTCAAGCGAGGTGGGCTATTCTATTGTTTAGTTTACATGAATGCCAGCATTGCGTTGAACGCGTCCTCGCTCATTTCTGGTTCGTTCGCAGCGGTAGGAACGTCAGCGTTCGTATGGTTAATTTCTTCAGTGCTATCCGTTTCTTTCCCCGTAAGCTGCACAACGCTCATTGTATCGAGCTTTTGCGTAATAGTCTCAAGCGCTTTCTTTACTTCCTCCAGCTCATTGCTGGAGTTATTCTCACGCACGATATTGGCAAAACGTTCGCAGAGTTCAGCGTCACGTTCCATCTGCATATTCCGCCAGTATGTGTCCCTCATTACCGTTTGAGTCAGCGCAGTCATTACAACGGCTGTCTTCCGTCTACCTGACCGAGTCAGGTATTCATATATTTCCTTTTGCTTAGCATCATCAATGTCGAAGCAAAGGTTGATTCGTTTTTGTACCATAATCTTGGCGACTGCCGATCCTCCTCTTTGACAGATTTGTCTTTATTATACATTTCAAATGTTATTCTGTCTATTAAACACGTTCGGTTGACTACGAAAAACAGGCCACACCGCTTCCGATGTGACCTGCTCGCGGTTTCAATTAGCCTACGCGATTTTTCTCCTTGAGGATACGGTTTGCGAGGACCTCATAGCCGATAGCGTTCGCTCGAATGTCGGGAATCACATAGACCTCATTGCGATTGATGGCGTCTTCCAAGGCATTGCGCATCAGATGAACACCACCGCCAACGAGAACAGGCAGGCTCAAGGACAGGTCAACGCCTTTATCACGCAGAGCCGCGATAATTTTATGTGCATAGTTGTTGGCACCCTTGCGCACAGTCTCCTCGACGGCTTTGTCGCCAATGCTCTCCCCGTGGAGGATGGCCTCGATCAGAATACCGTTGATGTTCTTCTGATGCTCACGACCAACGATACTGGCAATCTCATTGCACATATGGATCACGCCAAAGTCCAAGCTTTCAAAGTACGCAGTATCGATGCGTTTGTTGGCAATACGCGCGACGTCAGTGGTATAGCCGCCGATATCAATGATGTATGCCTGCGGCGCAGAGGCAACACGGTTGAACATATCATTGGGGAAGACAGCTGCAAACCCCTGAGGAGATACGCAGACATCAGTGATGCAAATATTGAATTTCATCCCGTTGTAAGTAAAATGCAGCAGTTCACCGTCGCGCATGTAGTATTCCTTGAGGCGTTTGCTCTGAGCCTTCATGTCACGAGGAGGCAGACCCACAGAGAGGAATACATTCTCGTTGAACTCGGCATTACGCAGCTTTGCATCCTTCATAGCCTGTTTGAAATCAACAGTTGCGCCGATTGGACTCTTCGCAATAGCATCTTTCATGACGATTTCACGCGCAATGGCCGCAAGAGTCAGAATGAAATAGTAATTGTCTACTGTCTTATCCTGACGGTGATAACCCTGCGTTTCAGCAAAGCTATAATAATTACCATTGTAGAAGAGAGTATCGGTATTTACGATGGGAGGCGTATCCCCCAGCATATTAAGGCCGGCACTAAAAGGCTCGGCATGAGCCGTCTTGATGTAACGATTACCAGTATCCACTGCGATAACTACCATTTTATTATTCTCCTTATTCTCTCGGTGTATTAAAATGCTGCCTCAAGCAGCTGCCAAACATCTGTATCGGTCTCGTTGCTTGCGTTCACACGTAAAGACTTCTTGGCCGCAAGTGCCCGTACCTTTTCAATATAGGAAGCACACGCTTCACTGTAAGTATCTACGATACCATAAGCGGCATTCCGACGAAGCAAATCTGCGATTGGCTCAGACGTAGCCAAAACAACGGTCTGATCCTCCAGACTTGTAACCGCATCGATTAATTTATTGGCAGACATAAATACTGCTTCTTCCCAGTCTGTAGCTTTCAGAGTTTCAGCGCATACAGACTTAGCCCCCTTTGATGTCTCAACAGAGAAGATATAGTGGAATCCAGCTTTGTCTTCTGCACTTACAGAAAGTCTGGCCTTTACAATGTCCGGCTGAAGCACATCTGCCACCTCAGGAGAAGGCAGAACAACTTCGCCTTCTTTGTTCTCGGTCTGCACTTCTTCCTCGCTGACGGGAATATCTGCTTCTGTTACGGACTCAGCAGGAGGATTCACATCTTCTTCTGCTGCTTTTTCATCATTTGCAACAGGAACTTCTTCTCCCTGAGACATATCCAGAACATATTCTGATTCTAGAATATCTTCCGCTACTGCTTTAGCAACAGCATTTTCGACTGGAGCGCTCTTTACTGCAGGATCAGGCAGTGCCACACTGGGTGCTGCAGTGACAGCCTGTGCGATGAGACTCGCATCATTGAACCGATTTTCCTCAGCAAGAGGGCTGTTCGGAGATGTCGTATCGATCATAGGCTCGGGAAGGTCGTCTGTAAGAGACTTCTTTTCAGGCTCCTCGCTCTTGATTTCAAGAACAAAGTCACTCTCAACAAGCGATTCTTCGGCCGCCTTTGCCTCATCAGTGGATTCAGCTGGCTGAATTGGCACACCTTGACGGATGATACGAAGTTCTTCGTCAACTTCTCGCTCCATTGCATCAAGGTCTACATCATCGCCATACAGTTCTTCTCCACCGCCGAAAGGTCTGTGTTTTCTTGCTTCTTCAGCTTCTTTCTTCTGCTGTTCCACAATACCCTTAGCCATATTTTCTTTGGCCTTACCGATATCATCGAACATCGAATCGATTTCTCTGTCGTTCATTTTAGTTGGCATCACTTAGCCCCTCCTTTTCAAAATAATTTGTTAGGTCGTTATATATTGCAAGTTCCATCTTTGGAACTGAAGCCGTTTCTGGAATATAGAATATCGGCACACCAGCAGATATTGCAATAGCTTTGCACTTCTTGTATAGCGTGTGTGAGAGGCTATCTGTCTTAAAAAGGATAGCTGACGCATTCCGAATCGTTAAATCACAAGATGCCAATCGGTTCCGATCTATAAGGCCAACATTTGGATGCTTAAGAGCAAATTTGTTGATAAGGTTCGGATTACCGCCTACGATAAATACCTTTTTATCCTCGAAAATTTCTCTCAGATGCGCCGTCACATCTTCTTCTGTTGGATTCTGCTGTGTAAGCGATGCTGCTGGTTCTTCAACGATTCCAACGGTATCAACGATGGCAACGGTATTTGAATCAGAGACTTTCTCTTCGGCCTCTGCTCCCCTGCTTTGCGTTTCCTGTCTCGCTCTTAGTGAATCGAGGCGGTTTTGTGTAGCCGCATATCTGTCATAGAGTTCATGATTGCTCTTTTCCAGCTGTAATACTCTCTTACGGAGGGTTTCCACTTCGCTGTGCAGCGAAGTATTTTCTTCTTCTATCTTGCGAACGTAGCTTTTATCTACGGACTTCTTTTCCAATCGCTCCCTAAGGCATGCTTTCTGCAGTTCAACACTATCTTTCATAAGCGCATTAAGGGCAACGACAAAGCAGAAGTCTGTATCGAATTCACAAGAGTCGATATCCTCAGACCCTTTTGTATGGCTCCCATCTGGCTTTAAATATCTTGTCCACAGTAGTTCCACAAGGTCTGCATTTTCCTGCTTTGTAATAAGTCTGGAAAACGCCGTACCAAACAGGCCATATCCCGTTCGGCTACTAAGCTCTGCCAGAATATAGAATGGGTCAGCAAAACGATCCGTCTTCCAAGTCTTGTGCTCACCATCTATCCACGTCTCACGGTTCTTATCCCACAACTGTTTATACTCTCTCAGGGACTTGCCTTTTCCTGCGACAGACTTATTTTTGAGGAATCGGGTTCTTTCTTCGACTGTAATGTCAAACACATCAGGTTTAAAGAAAGCATCCATGAAGTCTTGGTATTCATCTTTGACATTATCCCAGCCGGGGATATACTCCCCTACTCTGTTTCCGAGGAACGCTGGCAACAACAGCTCATACAAGTTTAGTTGCTCGGAATTGAGCCCCATCATTTTGTTCAGGCTCGTTCCGTTTACTTTTTCCTCTGCAGCAGTAGCAAAGAAGTCAATGCTCTCATCCCAGACATATTTAATGATTGGGGATTTAAGCATCTCCTGCTGAACGTTTTTGCCTTCAGATGCAATCAGGTACAGCGCCGTTATAGAAACACCCAGTTCCTGTTGCTTAGCAGGAAGAGATAAGACCCACGGGATTGTGCCAGCCAAAATATCTTTCTGTTTCTTCGCAATATGCGCTCTGTACTTATCGCACAGCTTTTTATGGTAATCAACGTCAATTCCGATGGTTACTGTCTTTCCCGCTATAGCATCGGCAATTTTAATCATTTCGTCTTTAGAACGTATAATTTTCTTCACAAACATTCCTCCCCTCCCTTGAATTTGTCTTAATTATACAACCGAACTTTAATTCTGTCCATTTTTCGGTCTGGTACGAGTTATCGTAAAATGCGAACAAATATAGCTGCTGTACATGGAAATTCATCCCATATACAGCAGCCAAAAATGTTATCAAGCGATCTTTCGACCACTCTGTACGATGAACTGACGAGAAGTTACATTGCCCTCATCATCCGTCTCGACTTCAACATAGCCTTTCAGATAGACAATAGAAGTCTCCGACAGCTGACTCTCAATACGTTCAAACGCATTAGGGAAGCATACAGCGTCAATAGATCCCGTTAGATCCTCCAACTGGAACTTGCACATCTGCGCGCCATCCTTCTTACGTTTAATCAGCTTGAAGTCGTTAATGATTCCAGCTAACTCAACGCCTTTTTCGGAGGCATTGACGGTTGCCAGTTCAGTTTTGGTATAGCGCTGCATGAGTTCTTTATGTTTGTCCAGAGGGTTGCCGGATACATAGAATCCGGTATACTCTTTTTCCAGACGGAGCTTTTCATCAGGAAGATAATCCTGCGAATCCACTCCATCAGGGAACTGGAACTCATTCGAGTGACTCAGATAGGTATAGACCTCGCCATTGTAAGAAGCCTTGTCAGACTCCATCAATGCATTCAGGTCTTCTCTATCTTTCAGCAGCTTCTTCGTCGCGTCGCGGCAGGCTTTCAATTGCTCTGCTGCATTCGTTACAGCTTTCTGGCGATTCAAAACAATATCGTCCATTGCACCGGCCTTAATAAGGCCTTCAATGGCGGCCTTGTCAATACCCGCAATGCTGCAGCGAATGATAAAATCTTTGAAACTCGTATAAGGTCCACGGATTTTCCGTTCCCCCACAAGCTTCCCTGCCGATGTACCAACATCCTTGATTCCGTCCAAGCCAAACCGAATGGAACGACCAGAACGGGTAGGACTGGTAAGAACGACAGATTTGTTGACATCAGGGCCAAGCAGTTCAATGCCATAATCCTTAATGTCTTTCACGTACAGCGGAATATCCTCACGAGTAGAGTAGGCCATCAATGCGGCCATGTACTCAGTAGGATAATAAAATTTCAACCATGCTGTGTAATAAGACACAACAGAGTACGCTGCAGCGTGCGATTTATTAAACGCATACTTCGCGAATTCTAGCAGTTGCTGCCAGAAGGTCTCTATGCCTTCATCAGTAGCGCCACGGGATTTAAATCCTTCCACAAATTTTCCTTTTGCAGCTTGTAATTCGTCAAGGTGCTTCTTTGACATTGCGCGTCTTATCACATCAGCCTGACCGAGCGTAAAACCTGCGATCTCATGGAAAATTTGCTGGATCTGTTCCTGATAAATAGGAGAACCATAGGTAGAATCCAGAATGGATGCCATCTCCTGGACAATATATTCGGTATTCTTACGTCCGAATTTCACATCGGTAACATTCGGAATATACTGCATAGGACCGGGGCGGTAAGCGGCATTCAGCAGGATGACATCATCAATCGTTTTGGGAACGAAAGACTGTACGGTCTGCTTCATACCTGCCGATTCAAACTGGAATACACCGTCAGTGTCTCCTCTACCATAGATTGCGGCGATGACCTTGGGATCATCTGCCTTGGTGAGTTTAAAGAAATCAATGCTCTTGTGAGTACGCTGAGCAATGAACTTCTTTACCTTCATAATGATGTCAAGGTTGCGGAGTCCCAAGAAATCCATTTTCAGCAGACCAAGATCACCTTCGCAGGCAATCATATCATACTGAATAACCCAGACATTTTTCTTTTCGTTCCAGAACAGCGGTGCATATTCACTGATAGGCTTGTCTGCAATGATAACGCCAGCCGCATGAACACCCGTTTGAATGGGCGTTCCTTCAACCAGCATTGCATCATCGTAAAGTTGTTTTACCTGAGGATCCTGTTGATACAGTTCCTTCAGTTGTTCAACTTCATCCAATGCCTTTTTCAGCGTCATCCCGATTGCTGCCGGTACCAGCTTTGCCACTTTATCGCAAAGATACAGCGGCACTGATGTTACGCGGCCAACCTGACGGATAGCACTTCTTGCAGCAAGAACACCTTCAGTGTAAATGCTGCACACTGTTCCAGATAATTCCTTGACCCAATAATCTTTTTTATACGCATAGCGTTGTGACACATAATCTATAACGTTTTCGCGTATAGAAGTGGCTATATCACTGTCGATGTCCATTTTACCCTCGGTTTCCCGATATTTAGCTGGCTAAAGCCAAGGGGATTTGACCATATCTTCATCATGGGAACGACCATGATGTCAAAGTACTTCGGAGAGTAACTCATCTTCTCCCCTAACCTTCATAATGAAGGATGGCCGATACACTTTTGAGATTGCTGCTTGTGCAGGCATCAAACTTAGCACGGTATTACCTGCTATCCATCACTGGACCGTAAGCTCTCTTAAACAGCGGCTTCGTCCTCCCATCTCTGGGATAATGACTGCATCTCCTTGCAAGGCTTGGCAGTCGGTCTTATTCAACTGTGACCGTTAGCACAACTTTGTTAAGCTGCACACCCCTGAGTAATAGGGTTCACAATGAATGCCCAATATCGTTCAGGCATGGATACACGTTCTGGGTTCAGGAAACGTTCAAAAATCAGATTGTAGCGCAAAGGGTCAATGTTCGTAATGCCAGTAAGGTAGCAGACCAAACTACCAGCACCCGAACCACGGCCCGGCCCTACAGATTCAGTGGAATAGTGGGCTTTCGTCCAAGAGATAAAGTCCTCAACAATACTGATGTAGCTTGAGTACCCCATCTTCTTAATAACGCCAAGCTCATATTCAAGGCGGTCGTCAAAAGCTTTCTTGCGGTCAGCATCCCAACTATCGTAGTCGGGATAGCGGCGGCGGATTCCGTCCATAGAAATCTTGCGAAGGTACTCGTCAGGAGGAAGATGATACTTCTCATCAACGAAAGCAGGCAGGTGCATTTCCTTTTTATAGAAAACGTTGCAGGCTTCCGCAATACGATTGGTATTTTCGATGGCTTCAGGGACATCCTTAAACAGCTCCATCATATCCTCATTGGACTTGAACCAAAGCTGGTCATTGCCAGTGTGGTTAGCAACGTCCTCTACACGAAAATCTGGGAACCGTAGAGATGCAATGATATCGCGCTTACGCTTCATTTCGGGGGTAGCGTAGTGAACATCATTGGCAACCGTCATCGGGATTCCAGTCTCTTTCGAGATTTGAATCAGCTGCTTACGAATCAGACTTTCCTGCAGGATTCCATGATCCTGCAGTTCAAGGTAGAAGTTACCACGACCAAGGATCTTGTCATATTCGATAGCCAATGCTTTGGCTTCATCATAGACATTTCCCATGCTCTGTGCTTCTTCATCCAGCGCTTCGATTTTTGCTTTGACTTTGGCCGCAGGCTCATTCTGCTTCTGGAAAGCCTTAAGGGCTTCCTTGGCATCTTTGAGTTCCTGCTTTTCCTTATCAACAGCCAGAATCATCTGTGGAAGGGGCTCACGATATTTGCGAGCAAGTTCCGCCGTCTGTTCCAGTGCTTCTACCGCTTTGCGCAAAGCCTCAACTTCGGCATCGGCAGAACCGTCATCCATACCGCCGAAACTCATCTGGCCCTGCGGAAGTTTTGCCTCAGCCTTTTCAAGTTTCTTGGTTGCTTTTGCGATTAGGCTTGTAAAATCTTTCTTGACCAATTTCTTGGCATCTGCAAGTTCGGCCTTATCTTTCTGATACTGCTCAGATAACTGGGCTATACGCTGTTCGCAGTTATCGATTGTACTTTGATCCACAAGCTGCATATCGTCCAGTTTCCGATAAAGCTTATCTTTGGCCTCGGCCAAATAGAAAGACTTCAGCAAGATAGACTGAATATGGCCGGCCAAACAAGCAGATGTCGCGATTACATGGCCATGTCCACGACTCCCCTCCCCCAGAAAGAATCTCATTGTATCGATAGTGCAGCGAGGCATATCGATATTCTTAGACTGCTGGGTGGGAACCTTGTTAAGCTGTGCGAGATTGCAAAGTGCAAACAATACCTTTGCGCCCTCCCAGTCCTTAGCATAGAAGATGATATGATAGTGATGCTTATCCCCTTCTACGGGTTCAGCCTCATACATTTCAACTCCTGGCACAAACTGGATGGACTTCTTGGCAGCTGCCACAAATGCATCCTCATATTTCTCAATATATGACTGCATGGCATCTGTGGGATTTTTGATGGAATCAAATGGGCCGATTGTTTTCAGTACCGCAGAGATGTCCTTCTCACCAACACCAATGTTGGCGAGTTCTGCCACCAGCACCTTCTTTTCCCTTTTTGTCCTTTCTTTCAAGGCCTCAAAGAGTTTTGTCCAGTTTCCATGATCGGTAATAGCGACTGCATTTCGGCCAAGCTTTTCTGCTGCATCAAAAACACCCTGTACGGTGCTTGCTGCGTCTCGAAAAGAGCCGGTGGTATGCACATGCAATTCCTGATACCCTGAATACTGGGGCTTGATTTTCTCAAGATAATTTGACATCAAATTTTTCTCCTTTCTACGATTTAATTTTAGAAAAGAAAAAGCGCAACTTATCGTCCGCACTTGCGGAACACTAAATTGCGCTTCTATCTTTTACTGTTTTAATTGTAGGTACTTTTCGGGCAAGGGCAAGGCCTTAGATGTCAAGGATCTCAACTGTGCCCAATTCATCCACTGCCCCGAAAAAGTTGATACTGATCATCTTATCAGTCACATATTTACTTCCAAGCCATGTGATGGTTCCACCGTCAGAGAAGATGTATACCTGCGGATGCAGGAGCAACTTTTTCCTTTGTTCTCCATCAAGTTTTCCGAATGCTTCCTTATAATCAGAGTTACTCTCAACATATGTACGGATCATATCCATTCTGCCGTCAAGAGCCTTCTGGATTTCACTCGCAAAATCGCAAAGTTTAGGAGTAAAATCTTCTGCAAAGATATAGTATTCTACTCCATTCTTTTCCGCGGAGAACACATCTGTGGCGCATGCCTTGTATTCAGCTTTCTGCATTGTAAATTGCCTCCAGTTCTGTTCGTCTTTAATTTCATTGTACCGGTTTTTCGGACTGTAGCAACCATTCAAATCCCATTCCACAAAAGCTTCACGTTCAATTAACATTCCATTAATGGAATTGCTAAGTGAGCGTGAATTAGTTAGATTTTATGCTAGTATTTGATGCTGGCGTTCATGGTGTCTCCTGTTCTCTTAAGATAATGGAACAAACCATTGCCGCCGGCATCGTTTTTGACTTCGAGAACACGGATCTCCGCAATGCTACCGGGAGCATGGCCGCGCGGACTTTCAAGAATCCGAACGATTTGTACGATGGTGCGAGAAGCGTTCTCTTCTCCAAACGAGTATTCGCAGATATCTCCTGCTTTGAGCGTAGCACTCATAAGTCTGCCTCCTCAACATATTTCTTATAGTATGCTTCGAGTGTTTCTTCAGGCATTTGAGCTTTCGCATTTTCCAACATGACCTTGAGTTCATCAACATCTGTCACCGAAATGCTATCACAACCGATGAAATCACAGATAGCATTTGAACCCGCGTTCAGCAGTGCATCTTTGAGCAGGATCCACTTATAGCAACCAATGAGTTCTTCCGGAGCATTACCGCAGAAACTGCGCCAGAACGTTTTATTTTCGATTACCCTATTGAGGCAATCTAACGCATCATCAATGTTCCACTCTTCAAGTTCTTCGAAGTCCTGTAATGGGTAAATTACGCCATCGATTTCGAGTTCTTCGTAATTGAAACCATCATCGTCGCAAGGGCCCGAACTGCACTCAAGGTCGTAGACCTCTCGTGTTTCAAGGTTTGCCTTGCACGGAATATGGAAACAAGCTCCGGAGTCGAAGTACATCTGTGCTTCTGCTTTGACGATGTTCTTGGGCATTTCCATGTTATCGAACATCGACCATGTGGTAGTGTCCGGCACATCGTCGAGTTCGCGGGGTGTCTTGATCACGATTTCTCCGGCATCTTTATCCTTCTCGACGATGCTGACCGTATCATTCCGAAGATCTTCTTCATGCTCATGATCTGCATCCTTTACCATAGCTGCCCAGCAGGATTCTTCATCCTTGAAAGGGCCGACAAGGCGGCGAGATAGGTCAAAACTATACATAACACTGTAATAAAAAGACATTCCAATACCTCCTGATTTTTAAGCACGACCGTGGATTGTATCGACCAGATAGGCCGTCCAACTTTTATGTTTCGCGTACATATACTTTGCCTGATAGTCATCCATGGCAAAGCGCTTCCGCATTGTTTGTAGATATGCAGCACGGATTTCCTTTTCGGAAGAACCGTAGCCAATATTTCGGTATTCCTTATTCATGTTTTTCCTCTCAGTGCAACTGCACACACTCCCCGTTGTCGACAATGAACTCATCATAGTCATCATCACAATCGAGGTAGAACTTTGAACCATTCTTGATATACGGCGTGATTAGCTCGAACATGTCGATGAGTACGCCTTCCCAACCATAACTGGCATCAAAGTCGTTTTCATAGTCCTGCCACTGTCCGTCAGCTTCAGCAGTAAAGTATCCTTGCTGGCTGGACAAAAGGATTTTGAAAATGTCCTGCAGCGCGTCTGTTCCAATACCATCTTTTGCCCAATCATCAAGTTGGAAATTTGCTCTGTCAGAATGGACAAACTCCTGCAACTTTGCAAGAGCCTTTTCTTCGTCGGCCTTATCCTCAAAGCCAATGTGTAACTCTGCAGTATAACATGCACCCATAGTAGTATCCTCCTTCTGCTGCCTCCCTTGCGGTGAGGTCTAACACAGTTCGGAACTGAATCTTTCGATTTCAGTTCATTATTAATAAACGTATTTATGTGAAAACAAAGAAAGACACGAAGCCTGTATCACTTACGTGATACGAGATTCGTGTCTAATAACTTTGATTATCTATATTCTATCTATTTTTCGGGGAAATACAACACATAGCACGGGCACCAAATAGATATACCGTCTAGCATCATCGTTTCTGAAATTTCTCAAGTAGTTGGCTAAGCCACGCAGAGCGATATGTTCCAACTGGGAGAATCTCCCCGTTTCGATATTCAGCAACAAGGGCAAACCCATTGTAGTTATCGAAAAGCTTTGCCTCATCGCAATAGGGTAAAATTTCGAGAACGTCTTCAAAGCGATGCGCAAATTGGGATTCAACATCCTTTGCGGAGACATCACACCCGCCACGCTCAACTCGATTTCGGATTCTGAGCAAACTCTCATTAAGTGTTTCTAACCCTATATAGTACATCCTGATATTATACCCAGCTTCTTTTGCTTGTAGGCAAATGTGCTTGGCCATACCACCATATAGTGCAGTTTCAAGGGAAAAATCATGACCATTACTGATGATATCGCGAGCCACCTCTTCGGATGCATCTTCTTCGCATAATATTTTCCCTAAATCAGTGTGTTCCGCTCGAAGGACTCCCATCATACTGGTTTTTCCAACACCGGAAACACCTGCAATAATCGTAAAGTTCTTCATGTTGCCAATCCCCCTTTTTCTCAATCATATCACAGCTACCGTCTCATTGCAATTTCGGATAATAACCTCGCCAGCAAACTCAGATGGGATTTTCTACTGGCTCTACGATAAAAGCCGAAACCTCCCCATTTCGTTTTTTCTCAGAATATTGACTTCGAAAATTTGTGTCTGATATTGCTGCGTGGTATAATTATGTAAAGTGTTAAAAATAAACAACCGCACCGTTTAGCTTTGAGGGATTTGTATGGAACTGGCACACACGACAAATTCTAACAAACACGATGAACTTAGCATACGTCCACTCAAAACTGCAGCAGGTGCTGAATTTGCCGAACAGATTCTAACCGATTTGGTTAAGGAAGGTCTTTCTGGAAAAGAGTTGCCTGATGAATTCAAAAAACGACAGGCGCAGATTAGACCTGCTGCAGAAGGGATACTTGCTAAGGCAGAAGACATTGCAGCCGGGAAAGCAGAATACGCCACATATGATGATGTCTTTGGGACGAAAGATTAGATTTCGGAAAAAGCATTAAACAGAACAAAGCGCGAACCCATCATACCAGCAATGGCATAATGGTTCGCGCTTTGTTTTCAAATGAAATCAATCAATACTAATATTGTGTTGCTCACAGATTGTCATGATTGCATCTGCAAGTGCCCGGTCCTGATCTACACCGATATCAGAAAGCCTGTCGATAGTTTTCCAGTTTCCGTTGTTGACTAGCTGGCAGGTAGTTCCCCATACAAATGCCCCATTCTCGCCCGCCATACGGGTAAACCGGATTGTGAGGTTTACCGTTGGGTCGCTAGTTTTGAGCATCTGGCATATCTTGCTGAACCCTTTGGTAGGTTCTCCGCTTCCGTCCCAGTTATCCGGGTTATGTTCTGCGATGAACTTCTTTGCTAATTTTTCTGCAACTTCGCGTTTCATAATTTTTCTCCTTCTGAGGCATATTACCTCATCATTGAAGAAAAAGCACGAATCCTCAAGTGCCACTTACGGTACTCGGAATTCGTGCTTTCTACTTTGACTATACTATAATTGTATCTACTGTTCGGACCTTTGCAACGCCTGCAGTTTACCAGCTGGAATGGTAAAATACGATTTCTTTCTCGAAATCCGTATTGTGCAGGATGTCCGTAAGCTGCTTGATGGTTTCATCGATGTCGTCCATGTAGTACTGATCGTACTCTTCAGAACCAAAGAAGAAACCACCTGTTGTGGGCAGAAGCCGCTGTGCGATTTCAGGATTAGCGATAATCTTCCCATCTTCCATGATGGGCACCGGCTTCCCATCTTTAACGGTTATGCCGTTCTGGATTTTCGCCTTTTTCAAGTGCGTGTTAACCTTGATGGTGACACATGCGGCCAGAAGGTCTTCTAGTTGTTCCTGTGTCACCCCATAATTGCCACAGTCATCAACGCCATCCTGTACATGATCGACAAACCACTTATGCACTTGGTTCGCCTTGCGCCAGTAGGCAACTTCATCGTAGATAGACGTGTTGGGATACTCTTTGTCCGTATCCCAGACGTAGTACCGCGTATGTACCGCATCTTTCAGCATGCTGATAGCATCCTCGCCAATTTCTTCGATTTCGTCCTCACTGTGGCCACACCACTGTTCAAAAGAGCAATTTGCGTATTTATCGCCCTCTGCTTTTGAGCGTAGCCAATCGAAATACGAGTCCAGCACTACAATCTGGTTGGCTGTAATATCGCCCACGCGGGGTGCCCTGTACAAGTACATATCGAGTCCCATATTATACCTCTAAATTCAATTCATATATGATATTTTTTAGTCTTCTTCCTGCTCTTGGCGATATTCTTCCGGGTCATAGCCCCAAACATCGCAAGCGAAGTCAATGGAATCATCACCTCCAAGAGGTGTATCCTCTTCCGTGACTTCACCATTGAGATATTTTGCCAAACCGCAGTTGTAACCGATGTCTTCGTCTGCATACTGATTATCAAACAGTACAGTGGGAAACAGCTTACTCAAAGCCATCAGAGCTTGAGTAGGGGTAGAGTTGGCAGTAGTAAAGTCAATGCGTAGCTTCTTACTACTGATGTTCTCAATTCTCACATCCCAAGCGTCCCATTTGCAGCCCCAGTTAGCAAGACGCCAACTGTACCATCCGGGATGGCCATACCTCCGAACATTCTGCAGAGCATATGCGCCGACAGCATCGAAGTCCGCCTTAATTCTGATGAAATAATCCTCGCCCAAAACGTTTTCCTTGCTGTCACAAGGTTTGCTGTCTTCTGTTTCATCAGGCAGGTGTACACGGCGCTTTTCTGCGCGCCCGTAGGCACTGTATAAGTCGCCGTATGTGACATCCTTTTTTTCCTTGAACGGCCAGAAGCATTGTTTGACTGCTTTCTTAATATTTTCCGGATACTGGTCAAGTTTAAGACCGTAGTCTTTGACTACAGCGTAAATGAACTCGTCGTTGCATGGCTCTGGAATCAGCAGGGTTCTCGGCATCGGAGTGTAAGCCTGAAACGAGAAATCGTGTTCCGCCCCTTTTACCTTTGCCAAAAATGCTTTCACAGCGCCTTCGGACTCGAAATCTGCCATCAGAATATTTCTAATATGATTTGACATTTTATTTTTCCTCCTGATTTTTCTGCTCGGCTTTGATCAGCTCACGAACGTTGTCCAAAATATCTTCCGATACCGGTCGACCGCACTCATTAAGGGCCAAAAAGATTTCAAGTACCTCTTTGCGGCTGACATCTCGAACCTCCGCCACAGCGGTGATACAGTTCAAGAAGCAGTTTCGGTCCTTCGGAGAAAGATCGTTGTAGTAATATCCCCGATACTTGAATCGGTTCTCATAGAAGGCAAGCAAAGTCAGAAGCCGCTGCTTACCATCAATGATCTCGTACATCAGGCCATCCTTGAGCCATTCGCTTGTATCCCGGTCACAGAATACGAAACGACCAATCTCTCTGCCAGCGAAAATACTGTCGAGCAGTTTTTCCCGGTCATCGTCAGACCAGACAGAACCACGTTGGTAATCCGGATCGAAATCAACGCCGCCATGATAGTGCATATACATAAGGGATTCGACGATTCGGTTGGAAACATTCAAAGAGCGCAATTTGTTGTCACTGAAATGAGTATCACCTGCCTGGCCATAAGGTCTTACCTGCGGCCAAGCCCAGTAACCGTACCCTAAGCCATATTCACTGCCATCTGCGCCATGCTTGATTCCGTAGAGTTTGCCATCCATACAGATGTCATCAACAATACAGTCCTTCAAAGCGCCAACAGCAACTCTCTCCCCTACCGTATACAAATAGGTAGGTTTTCCAGCCAGTTTGGCTTCTTTTTCGGCCATTTCATACGAGACACCAACTCTTGCGAACTCTTTCGGCGTAAGAATCTTTTCAGATTTCTTTGCATTTTTCTTAGTTGCCATAGTTTTATTCCTCCTCAGTTGCCATTGCCAGCGCCTTCTCCACCTCGCTCATAGTTAGCTGGTAATCAACACCCTTGACCGAGCAAGGGAAGAGCTGCGTTCCATCCAGCAGTTTTGCGACATCGATGAATACGACGAAGTTGGGATTATTTGTAATTCCCGTGAGCAGGATCTGATTTCCCGCTTTTACAAACGATTTTTTGCACATAATACAGTCCTTTCTGCTGCCTTGCAGCGAATAATGATTTTGGGCAAAAAGAAAAAGCGAACCGAAAATCACATTTACGTGACTCTCGATTCGCTTTAATCTTTTTATATTTTTATCTTATTTACTTTTCGGATTCAAACAATACCATCATTCCTCTGCAGCATTTTCTTGCTCTTTGCGCTTTTTTTCCTGCCTATAGCGTGCCAGTTCTGCAAGTGCAGCGAGAGGCCCGCCGTACTCAAGGAATGTCTCGTGCGATACGAAGTCCGCTTTGCAATCGCTGGGATTCACTCTGAACTTCTGCGCGCAGTCATATTCTACACGACGCAGAATCTTTTCGGCTTCTTCGTCAGTAAACGTATCGAAATCTCTGATGCCAACCTGCACGACACCAACCTGCCGTCCGCCGCTCTTCACGCTCTCACATTTAATATACAAAGTAGTTTCCATCTTATCCTCCACTTTAAAACATACATCGCAAGGCAATATATGCTCAATCACTTATTAGAAAGGGCCAGACACACGGGCGGCTAAGATACCCATATGTCTGGCCCCGGCCGGATGACCGCAGCCCTTTTCGCCACACGGTCAGTTAAGGCTTGGCTGCAAATCCCTTAAATGCAGCATTTAAGCAGCCGCCGGGCGGAAAGAGCAGCACTCGTGGAATTAGTTAATAGGAGATGCCCGGCTTTATTATGAACACACATGCACTTACCGTGCACATAAAAAGGAGATATCTGTTTGATTTGTCTCAATTATACAACCGGACTTTTGTTTTGTCCATTTTTCGGGGGTCCAAATTACCAAGCCGGGTTGTATGTGCTAAAATCCACGAACGGATTCTCGCCAGACTTTGTGGTGATGTTCACGATTTTCCACACACCATCGAAGTTCTGCATCGTGATAGTTGCTTTCTTTCGGCTGTCACCAAGAGATGTGCCGATGCACAGCTTAACATTCATGATGACCGCATCTTCACCAGCCAAACGGTAAGTAAATGCTGCCGGCCAGCCAGTCTGTACATCATCCTCAGACATAGAAACCGAAGTGACGGTGTTCAGTTTTTCAGCATTGGCGGCGTTCTCTTCTTCGTTTCTGCTCTTGTAGCATTCACTGATAACTTTTTCAGACAGAATAATACGACTCATTTCATCAGAAGAAGCGCCCTGTTTAAGCATATCGAACACAGAGTTCATTGCATCCGTGGCATATCCCTCAAAATGGCTCTTCTGGTCAGCGCTCATATTGGCCAGAATAATGTTGCCCTTATCTGCGGTATACATCTTGCCTTCAAAGGTTCCAAGATTTGATTTGATGGTATATACCGGTGATTCTTCCAGAACCAGCATATGCGGAACAGAGTAAGTCCAAGAATAGCTGTTATCCCCTGCCGAGACAACGTAGTCAGCAAAAGAAATATCACCACAGGTCACCTGCTTAGTAGGTGCCGTGAACTGGAAGTTCTGTGCCACACCGGAAGGCGGCAAAAGGATCCACTCACCATTTTCATAAAAAGCGGTATAAGTATCCGCATTCTTTTCATCGTCTGTATTGACCAGAACTTCCATGCTTACGGAATTGCCTTGCTTCTCCGTCTTGACCTTAATGTCATTGAGATCAGTATCTTTCAGATTTTCATAGTTATTCGTCAGCATCCAGCTATACAAATAATTGTCTGGGAAGATATTGGGCGCGCCAACCGCATCAGCAATAGCCTGTGTATCTTCATTTTTGATACCGTTTACGAACGAAAGAACAACGAGTTCAGCGCCCTCAAGGTTTTCACTGGTCAGGCGTTTCATGCCTGTATCCTGCTCTTCCTGTAATACAGCAGCTTTGGCATCCTGTTCCGCTTTGGCAGCTTTTTCTTCCTCCGACATACCGCATCCTGAAAGGCAGGATACAACCATTACTAATGCAGCCGTAGCTGCAATACCCTTTCGCATGATTTTGAGCCTCCCTGCAATTTGAGTTTATTCTATATCGATTATTATATTTACTTTTCGGATTCTTTCACCCTACGAGTTCGCAGCAGCTGGATGGTATCGGTAAAAGAAAGCTGCTTCATACAGTGGAATACATTGACCAGAATCAGCATCCCACTTGCAAAGGCAAGGTGAACGAAACTGCCTGTCAAAGCCGTAAGAATCAATCCTTGGACAAACCACAAGCATTCCGCGTACTTTCCGAGGATATTGTAGTCATTTAAGACTTCATTCCCGAAATAGTAGGTGCTATAGAGAATTGAAAGGCCAATGCGCTCGTCATGAGTGTTTAAAGCTGCACTGTAATCTTCATAGCTTTCAAACATTTCCAAAATTATCTTGCTCTTACCCCGTCCCGCCTTCTGGCATTCCCAGTAAGGTGCAACATGCAGCTTCACAGCTTCCAGCAACAAACTGTTTCCCAACACAAACAGAAACATCGTAACCCCTACCGTCACTGCGTACATATCCCGACCAACTATAGTCCCCAAAACACTCTGCACACCTTTCTGTGCAAGCCAATACGAAATCAGCCCTTCAAATACAAGCAGTTTCCCAAGCCGATGCTTTGTCTCCGCGATTTTCTCATCATCAAATAAAACCAAAGTGCTATCTCCTTATCCCAAATGGCTGTACTTTTCAAGCCGGCGCTTACCCTCAAAGATAATGTCGACTTCATTTACAATCTTCTTATAAAGTTCCGGATATTCCAGCATCAGATTGACATCCTTGTCGATGCCGCTCTGCTTTGTACCTACAATATCCCCGGTGCCGCGCAGTTCGAGGTCTTTGCGAGCAATCTCAAATCCGTCTGTTGTTTCTGCCATTGCCAGAAGACGAGGATTCGTTTTCTGGTTGCTGAGAAGGACGCAGTAAGACTGCGCGTCGCCACGACCGACACGGCCACGAAGCTGATGCAGTTGTGCAAGGCCGAATCTCTCTGCATTCTTAACTACGATTACCGTTGCGTTCGGAACATTAACACCCACTTCGATAATCGTCGTTGAAATGATGATATGGCAATCACCATTAGAGAACGCAGATATTGCTTCTTTTACGTCCGTAGGCTTCATGTTCCCATTGATCATCTTGATAGAAACCGCCGGGTACTTCTCAAACCATTTGAACATCTTATTGTAGGTCTCTTCTACGGATTCCACGCCAGCCAGAGTCTCGCTATCGGATTCTTCAATCAGCGGACATACCACATAACACTGATGCCCGGCCCGAATCTGATTATACATACTTGCATAGACCTTTTCCTCATTGCCGTACACGATGGTCTTGACCGGCTTACGGCCAGAGGGCATGGTGTGAACATTGATGATTTCCGTGTTCTCCCCATATACTGCGCTGGCAATAGTGCGAGGGATAGGCGTGGCGGTCATGCTGATATTGTTTACACCGGCCTTTGCCTTCTCAGCTAAGGCATCCCGCTGTTCTACGCCGAAGCGATGTTCCTCGTCTACGACGGTCAAAGCCAGTTTATTAAAGATGACATCCTTAGCAATAACAGCATGAGTTCCCACAATGATTTGCGCGGTTCCATCCTTGATTGCAGACAGAACCTTCCGCTTAGCCTTGGCAGTAAGCCCGCTTGTAAGCAGTTCAACTGTGATACCGAACGGTGCCAGCTGTTCCGACATCGACTTATAATGCTGCTCTGCCAGCACAGCAGTCGGACACATAATAGCAGCCTGATAGCCATTCTCTACGGCAGCAACAGCAAGCGCGATAGCAATAACAGTCTTACCGCATCCCACATCACCTTGTACAAGAGCCTCTATCCTCTCCCCTGCCATCATTTTGGTTGTAAGAGTGTGGATGGCGGTATCTTGGTCTTTCGTAAGTGGGAATGGAAGCGACTTGATAAAGGATTCCATCACCGCTTGCTTACTGGCCTTGTACTGCGTCTTTGCTACGAACTCATATTTCTTTTCGCCCAACTTCATGACAAACGGGAACAATTCGTCGCAGACGATCCTACGCATTGAAAGTTCAAGGTCTTCGTCAGTTTGTGGAGAATGAACCATCGTCAGGAACTTTTTGTATTCGGGGACTTCAAGACGCTCCCTCACTACGGGTTCCATATAGTCATGCGGGTCATCATCAGCAATCATCAGACCCACAGCCTTTTCAATACAGCTTTCCAGATACTCTGCAGACATACCCTTGATTTTTGGGTATACAGGGGCAATCTTATGGAACTGCGTTGGGTCATCGCTGAAAAACATAGGCGCGATGATAGTAAAGGTATCATACTGCGGGTTATACTGAACTTTACCGCAGAATACATACTGGCGGTGTGTAAACAGGCGCTTCCCAATATAGCGCTGGTTGAACCAGACGATATCGATAGCCTTATAGCTTCCATCGCGTACTGTCGCTTTGAGCGCCTTGAATCCATCATTGATAGAAACGATTTCCCCAATAATGGACACTACTTTCCCCACATATTCCCAAAGCTGGTCGATCTTGACGATAGTCCTGAAATCATTGTACTTTCGAGGATAGAACGCAGCGAGGTCTTCAATGGTCTCAAAGCCCTTCCTCTTCAGTTGTCCAATTTTGTTCTCAGGTATTTCTAAAAGGCTTAGATTCATCTACTCGCCCTCCGCATCTTGTCATGTTTATTTTCATTCGTTTGTCTTAATTATACCATTGATTTGTAGGATAGTCCAATTTTCGGCCCGCAAAATTAGAATTTCCTATATTTGACATGGTTTGAAAAGTGGCGTAGAATAGATACAAATCAAAGTGTGTTTTGGTGGAGGATTCATTATGTATGTTATCTGCTGTGTAGATGATAGATTCGGGTTGGCATTCAACCATCGCCGTGTGAGTTCAGATTGTGTTGTGACCGAAGATATCTTGAACCGTGTAGATCACAGTACTCTCTGCGCAGATGAATACTCTGCCAAGCTATTTACTGGGAATATTCCTGCTAACTTTGTCGTTGATTCGAATGCCCTTGAAAAAGCCGGCCCGAATGAGTTCGTTTTCACGGAACGAAAGGATCCCTTACAGTATAAAGATCGGATAGAGAAGGTTATCGTCTATTTCTGGAATCGCAACTATCCTTCTGATGTAAAACTGTCTTATAACGAGTCTGACTGGGAACGCAAAGTTATTGCTGAGTTCCCCGGCCATAGTCATGAGAAGGTTACTGTCGAGGAGTGGACTCCTCGAATCTAATCCCTTTTTTCTCTCCCCCCCTTCCCTATATAATAGGGAAGGCGACTATAATGTCCTGCATCAGAAATAACCCCAAGTATAGAAATAGCCCCCCGCTGGTAGTTGCCTACTGCGGTGGGCTTATTCTTGTCCTGCAGCCGCTTGCTCCACTCAGGACGACAATTTTTATAGCGGCTTGCTGATTTCGTGGTAAAACGCGCTGAGAATGCGCACCGGCCCACACGGAATCAGCTTCGTGGTATGCAAAAAGGGTGAAAAAAGAAAGGATGGGCCGGGACAAAATGACGGGACAGCGTACCCTCAAATCGTCGTGTTCGCATCATAGCATCACCTTCGTACAAAGTCAACTTTTCGTAGTGCGTGCTGCCTTCGACGCCAGAAATGCCTGCTCCTCAACGAGAAACGCTTCATCTTCTTCGTTCAAGACTTCTCCATCAGGATCCATAACACAGATGCGCTCTGCAATGCGACCGGAATTAGCCAATTGGTCTGCGATCTCGTTATACTGGTTGCCATCATGGCCCTTGACCTTGATGAAGTCGATGTCTAGTTTTTTTCGCATCTCACTGATGAAGTCACGGTATGCTTTTGTTTCTGGATTATTGCACTTCCACTCGGAATCGCCCCATCTGCCAATGCCCTCATAATCATGGTATACGCAGATGTGATCCGCTCCGAAATCAGCAGCTTTTCTGATAGCTTTCTCTGCCGCTTCAATTTCTCCACCGATATTACGAAGCGCGTAATCTTTTGTGCATGGCCCATAGACTTGAATCAATGGGTTCTCACCGTGGAGCATAATAAACCCCCAACCGCCACAAATACCATCAAAGCTGCCATCTGTAAACACGGTCAAAGACATCTTATGAGGCTTGTCCATCGTTGTTTCTTTTACCGCACCCATAAATTCAAGCGCTTCGAATTCCGCGATGAAACTCTTATATACCGCTCCGGGGTAGCCGTTGACTTGCGCCTTGCATTCATCCCAATTTCTATAGATTCCCGGTTTTCGGCCATTTTTTACAGCGTAGTATTTCGTAGGCACAAGTATCGGCCTCCTCTCTTATTTACCTTAATTATACCACATCGACATAGCAGTGTCTAATTTTCAAGCATGCAAAAAGCCCCAATGCCAAAATCAGCATTGAGGCCGTTATATAAACTGCCGATAATACAGCAGAATTCAACTTAGAAATTGAAACCACAGGCGTAGGTTTCCCACCCACGCGCTCCGACACGGAAATGTGCGCACACCGCCGGCCCGACTTTTTACTCTGATCTCCATATGGAGAAAAGGTAGCATCTTGCTCTGCCACTGTAGCTCCAACTCTGGCAGTAAACCCTTGGAAACCTACCAGCGCAAGGTATACCGAGAGACCATCTTCGGGCCTCCAATTTCGAAATACAGTGATCAGCAAAAGCGGTTGGTCAGGCGACTTTTGTCTTTCATTGAATTTCCGGATTTAATCCGCATATGGGAGCAACCCCGTACACGGCATATTATGGATAGTACATATCATCACTCAAATTCCTTTGGTAATGATAATGGCCATGATTTTATTCTACTTACTTTTCGTAGCGTAGCAACCATCCTGTTTTCGTCGTTAGTAACTGCGCTTCTATGACAGATGCTCCAATAATCCCTTATCACGTTGAAAACATGAACTCCTCTTTTTATGGATGCGCATCTATGGCGGGCACTTTGACCTGCAACACTCAGAATCCGGTGGGGGATATACCAATATGCTAAAGAGAACGCAAATTATTGCTATCAAAGGCTCTTGCAGCGATTTCCTGAAGGAAAGACTTCTTGCCACACGATAATCTGATACTTGCCTCACTCCGAAAAGTGGATACAATAGAATCATAATCAAAGTAAAAGCACGAACTTCGAGTACCGTAAGTGGTACGAGAGGTTCGTGCTTTTCTTTGTTCACATAGATACGAATTATTAATCGAGCTAAAATCAAACGATTTGGCTCCAATCTGTGTAAGCCCTTACCATTTGGAAGGCTGCAGAAGGAGGAAAACTATGAACGCAGTGAAGCACATCGCAACCGCTATTTTCGATTTTGTGGACGCAATTTGGGATTTCGTAACCGAACTTCCAAAACTGAAGCGCACCGAAAGTAATATCGCATTAGTCAACCATTATTTCATGGTTGCTCCCGATATGGTCATGATGTCGAAAAGCAAATCGTTTCCGGTCATTACCCGATAACTTCAGGCGAATGCCAGTCGACACTCACAACTATCTAAAAAGAAGCTGCGTTTACAGCAGAATAAGGAGTTCCATTATGTTTGCAACAAGCAAAGCTCGTCTCGTTTACACTTCTAATAGCACCATTGCGAAGACCATGAAAGGCCTTGTCGGTATGCTGACTGTCTTTGAGGATGAAAGAGCAACTTTTAAAGTCGGTGAATCTCGTGTCCTCAATACGAGCAAAGTCAACCATGTATCTGTTCACGGACGTTGGCTCAGTGTTCGTACTGACAACAGCACCTACTGCTTTGAAGCTGTGTCCTGACAAGGAGGAATCAAATCATGCGTACACCTGTACTCAAGAATGTAGACGTAATCTCCACATTGAAAGCCATTTTGGATGCTAATACAACATCCTTTAAGAGCGACTTTGATTACGATGTCAAAACGCTTAAAGCTGTAGCCATGAATCCCGAATCCAAGACGCGTTCGTTTTTTTGGATGAGCCGCCATTGCGGAACTTGGCTTTTCAAGGAATATGATATATTTCTTAGGGACTCTGCAGCCTATATTACATGGCTATACTACATTGAGCAGGATATTGGCGAACACCCAATCACTGTGAATGTAATTATCCATGATTATGATGAGGTTGCTGATATTGTTCGGGGTGACATTTATCTGCTTGATTACAGCGAGACCTGCCGTAGAATCAGGCTCTTCGCTGAACCTGCTGATTATGCCGACATCACCTATGAGAAAGGCACTGTGCGAAGTCTCTTATCTAATCGCGTAGAGGCTGCTCTGCCGAAGTACGGCAAGTTTGTTTCTTATCAGGTCGTCCCTAACGATGAGCATTCTTACGGAATATTCCTTTGGGAGCAGGACAATCTTCGCTCGAATCCGAAACAGAATATGGAAGTGGATTTCCATAAATTTTCAAAACTCCTCGACATCCCACTTGAGGAAAGCAACCACTAATGCTCAATTACCGGCGGGTAGCGTATCCTGCTCGCCGGTTTGCCTTTGCCTTGTTGCTACTACGAAAAATAGACAGAATTACAGTTAGCTTGTATAATTAAGACAAATTGTAGACTACTCACCTATAAAGAAAGGAGAAAACAATGAATAATGCAAGCCTCGTAATGGATCTCGTAAGGGGGGCCAAGAAATTAACTGTCTCTGTCTACGACAGGGAACGTTCCCTTGAGGAACAGGTTTACCCGAAATCGGAAACCCGTATTATCATTCGTCACGATGGTTCTGACCCTGAAGACCTTGAAAATGTCTTTGCCTCCTCGCACATCTGTTCGAGCGGGAATCGCCGTGTGTCTATTCCCTTGAACTTCGATGAAATTCATGGCTTCGACGACCTTCTGAATGTCTTCTGCGCCTTTACTACCTATGGTCGAGACGCTATCTTCCATATCTACAATGTGGATGATGGCGCTATGGTTCAGGCTTATCTCGTCTCCCATATGAGGGGAACCGATCCTGAGGTCACAGAAGTTGCTATTGCTGCTTAAAACAGAAACGCCTCCCGCATCAATCACGATACGGGAGGCATTCTTATAATTAGTATTTGTCGATATAGGTTGCAGCCTCATCAGCCACATGCAGCATCCATGCAAGAAGGTTGTCGTTGTACACATCCGATACAGTTCCGACATTGCTGACTCCTGCAAAACCCATATGGGTGTTGATTGCAGAAGCCTCTTCACGGGTCAATGCCATGTGCTGCATCACAAGGAAAACGCTCTTGTCGCCGTGACCACCATAGTGGAACTGTTCCTCCCATTTGAAACAAGGAACTTTCTCCCACTGGCCATACTCGTTCTTGACATTGCGCGTATCGGGCTTGTAACAACCGATTTTGCACAAATCATGGAACAAGGCCACGATTGCCAAGGTTTCCGGAGTATACTCCTTCTGTGTGTCGTACAACTGTGCAAGTTTGAAGAGTTGCTTGCCCACACACATAGAGTGCATGCAAAGTCCACCTTCTTCCGCGCCATGAAACTTCGTCGAAGCCGGCGCGATAAAGAAATCTTCCTTCTCCAGCGCAGCCATCAGGTCATCGATGCCATCACGTTTGATGTACTTTTTCACGATAGCAATGAAATCCTGCTTATTTTTCTGAACATCCATAATATAAAAACTCCCTTCACAAATAAAAAACGCAACTGCGGCGTTACTTTCGGAATCACCACATTTGCGTTTAATAATATATTATCTCCATTTTATCTATTTTTCGGAGTGTAACAAGTCATCTGGTTTTCTTCAAATATTGATAGCTCCTCATAATCGCCACGAGAGTACACGGAAATCCGTCCGAGCCGTTCTCTACCACTATAAGCAGCAACCCGCCCACAGCGGCAAAATTGCATTTCGTATGGACTTTTGCTCTCAACTATATCCCCGCAATATCTACACCTTATTCTGTTTGCAAGTATCTTCTGCATACCACATAACCTCTCCCCTACCCCATACCCTGATCTTACCCGGTTTTCGGAGCATAGCAATACTTATGCCAAAGATACAAAAGAGCGGTGCCAATACGACACCGCTCTCACCATATTATGATTTACATTGCCAAGTCAAATAGATAGCCGATCAAAGAATCCGCTGCAATCATTACGATTGCTACCGCAATAACGACAGCCAACACCAGCACCGTTTCCTTGGCGGCTTCTTTCTTAGGCTTCCAAGTCACATTAGATGGGTGAATAAACTCCTTGACCACATGAAACACATAATAATAGATGCGTTGATGTACGGCGTTACGCCCAGTGCAAAGACTGCACACTGGCTTAGTGCGCCACCTGACATCATGTTCAGGTATGTAAGCATATTCCCGTTACTGAACATGACCGACAGGGCCGTTGAATTGATAAATGGCACTGCAAGATTACAGCCCACTCGGAACAAGAGCAACATCCCGATTGTGAACAGCAATTTTGCTCTTAGTTCTTTCACTTTCCAGAGATTTTTGAGTTTAGACATGGAGTCATCCTCTCTTCGAGTGTTTTATTTTGTCTTAATTATACAAGCAAACTGCTGTTTTGTCCATTTTTGTATTGCAATTTGGTGCTTCAAAAATTTGCTAATGGGCTCTTTCGTATGGTATAATTAAGCTGTAAAGAAAAGATATACTCTTTTTGAGATGTTCGATATTTTGCGGAGGTTTAACGTACTATGGTTGATTATGTTCAGCAGTTTTTGTCCTGCAAGTCGGTTGCAGATGTTCGTGATACGGCGCAGGGCTTATATTTTTCCCTTGGTGACAATAAGCTCACTGTACTTGATGACCTGAAGAAGGCCATCGACAGCCGCAACAGTAAAATTTCTGGGCTGTTCTCAAACGACGGCGGTACTGAGATCACACCTATCGCACGAGAAGTCGTGTACCTGACTGCAGCATACCAGGTTTTGGCCGGGCAAGAGTAACCCTTTCGCATATGTAATCTTTTGTGGCGCCTTTGTCATTTAGACAAGGGAGCCACTTTGTATTTCATTATTATTTATTTGTAATACATTATTGACTTTTGTATATACAAATGATATATTGTAGTTACAAAAAGCGAAGGAATGAAATATATGCCGGAAGATAAAGTATTGAAATCCATCCGTGTAGATGCCCTGCTTGTCGATCTTGTAAAAGAATATAATGAATTAACCGATTCCCTCTTTGGAACTAAACAGAGCCTAGCGTCCCTTGTTATGGATGCCATTCCTACTTTGCTGGAAAGTAACATCAGCTTATATAACGGTTCAATCGACGAATATGGTTTCATGACATACATCGGCAATGATGGTCGGAAGAAACGTCTTAAGCTGACCTCAGAGCAGCTCGAAAAACTCAAGCATGTCGAAGACTTTGTTTATGGTTATGAAGCAATGCGCTATGAGTCACACCAATAACAGTGAGTTCCTGCAGCCAGAAATCACTTTTTCAGATGATATTCTTGTATTTGGGCAACAAGGCAACAGATACTTGCACATTTCCGAAGTAGCCTCTGGTGCAGTCTGTAATTGTGTCTGCCCTATTTGCGGAAAGAAGCTCATTGCTAAGAAGGGAAATCTTCGAGTTCATCACTTCGCACATACTGATGATTCAGAGAGCTCACGCATCGGCCATGCAAGTGCGCTACAAACCCAACTACATATCATGGCGAAAGAAATCATCGCTGCCTCTAGTGAATTCGTTATTCCAGAGGTATATGTACCCGATAAGGGAAGGACTTTAACCCTTCCCGCTCGGTCAGTACACGTAGATAACATATATCTGGAACAGCAGGTAGATAACTTCATCCCTGATGTCATTGTGGAGAGTAATGGCAAGAAACTATTAGTTGAAGTCTACGTAACGCATAAGGTGGACGAGACGAAGCTGGCAAAAATTCAGTCTTCCGGCCGTTCATGTATCGAAATAGACCTTAGTAGCTATCAGGATGGCATATCTATCAGCGATTTGCAACAGGAACTTATTGCTGGCACGAAGCATAAGCAATGGATATATAACGCCTATGCCAGCAGCAAAGTTCAGGACCTGCTTTCTCATTGTCAAAAGATACCACTTTCTTATAGTACTCTCGGCCCCAAAACCGCGTTATGTCCTATATTCAGTCGTATTGATAATAACACTGACAATAGCTATGCATATTTCCATATAGACTGTCTTGCATGCCCCAACTTCGTAAATCTGGGCAAGAAGACAGATCCCAACCTTTTTCGGGATTACATCTACTGCGCAGCTACGTAGCCAACCCATGAGGTACTCGTATAATGACCTTAGACGAATTCATTACCAAATACAATGTAGCTCTTAATCCGCAGCAGCTTAAAGCTGTCACCACTACTGGTGTACCGCTGTTAGTGTTGTCAGTTCCCGGCAGTGGAAAAACTACCGTAGTCGCAGCGCATATCGCTTATCTCATTCATTGCCTAGGCGTGTCTCCAAATCAGATACTTGCTCTTACCTTTAATAAATCTGCAAAAGAAGAACTCCGACGACGAATCAGTGAAACATACGAGCTTCCATACCTTCCTCGTAGTATTGGTCAGACGATTCATTCCTTTTGCCGTGATATTTATATGACATATGAACAGCATCCAAGAAGTCTGGAATTATCTCCAGAAAAACTGATTGGACGTATATGGAAAGAGATTTTGTCTGAGTATCCTGATGCCTCTCAAAAACAGCAAGCCATTTCTTGTATCGCTGCATATAAAAACAATTTGCTTACAGAATCTGATATGCAGAAGCTTACGGAATACAAGGATGTCTGGCCGGTATGCAAAAGTCTATTCGATGCTCTTGAGCACGGCCACAAAATGCTGATTGATGACTATCTTGTTGAAGCGTACCGCATACTTATCTCTAACCCAGTAGCGCTTAAGCAACAGCAGGCACGTTTTTCCTACATTTGCGTGGATGAGGCGCAGGACAATTCCAAGATTCAGAACGCCATCCTTGATTTGGTCGGTGCCAATGTCAAAAATCAATACTATGTTGGTGATGATGACCAGAGTATTTACCAGTTTCGCTGTGCATATCCAGAAGCTTTGCGGAGCTTTACCGAGCGTAAGAAATCTCTCGGCGCACGACGAATGGTTATGCCTATTAACTATCGTTCCACTCCAGAGATTGTAAAGGTCGCCACCAATCTAATCTCTCATAACCCTGACTACTACAATAAAGATATGCGTGCTGCCGCCGCCTTTTGTCTACCGATTGAATATTGCAGTATTACCAAGCATGAAGATCAGTATTATTGGCTTGCCAACTATATTCAGAACGAAGAACAATCTGGTAAAACCATTGGCGTCTTATTCCGAGATAATGACTCTGCGATTCCGCTCATGGATTCTTTATCGCTTCTTGGCATCGATTGTCGCATCAATCGTACTTTCCAACCCAAGAGTGATCGAGACAATGGTATTCAATCTGTTATGACCTCTGGTTCTGCAAAAGGTCTGCAGTCATTCATTGCATTCATGTGTGATCCTTGTGGCCCCCAAAATGGCTATCTGTTTGAAGATTTCTATTCTTATTTCGCCCTCAAAATCAAACGAGTAACCGTAGACAAAACCGCCAGGTTTATCTACCGCAGTTGCAAAACTGGAAACCCTCGTTGTGCCTTAGACGTATTTTTGAATCAAGGTGGCATGTCGTGGAGTAATCAGAAGATTCTTGCACATTTAATCGATTTATGTGATGCTGCTCCTACTATGCTTGTAACTGAAGTATTATCGTTCATATTCAGCATTCTGCAATATGGTAGCGGGTCTCTTGACACAGAATCGCCAGACTTGATAAAGGATATCTTTCTGTCCATTGCCAGAAGTACACATACCATCTACGAACTGAATGACCGCCTCAATGTATTACATGACATTTACAACCGGTCACAACAAAATAATCGTGCCAATGTTGTTCTCTCTACTGTTCATTCCGCCAAAGGACTAGAGTATGATACCGTCATCTTAATGGATATGATGGACGGCACCTTTCCCAAGAATCTCGACGATAAGGACTCTGTCATCGAAGACCGCAATCTCGCCTATGTTGCCGTGACAAGAGCCAAGAGCAAACTGGTTGTGCTAGAGTATGGTGACTGCAGTTCCTTATATGTTTCCGAGATGAAAGCCCCTCCCTCAGAAATCAAATCGATAGTATAAAAACAGCGATACCTCCTATTCCCCATTCAGGAAATAGACGGTATCGCTTTGGTTTTATTCTTCTTCGTCTTCGTCAGGTGTTAAGTCGAGACCCCAGACGTCATCGATCTGCATAGCCTCATCCATCGCCTGATAGAACACATTCTTCATAGCGCGGACATCGTCATTAGTCAGCGCTGCATGAAATGTGATTGTGTAGTTATGCTTTTCCATATATTATTCTCTCCTCACTTCGAAAACGCATTCAAGAGCTTCAGAATCTTATCTGCACGCTTTACGATAGCAGGCACATGATAATACTCCTTCTGCTTCTTTTCAAATTGGACATAGTCCGACAGGTATGCCACATTACCTTTCGCAATATCATAGGCAATATCGTCAACATTGTCACGTCTTTCCTCGTCTGTTGCCTTATATGTATCCGGACAACACTCAAAGGAAAAATCATCGATTTCTTTTGCCAGCTGCATACACTGGGCTTGAATTTTGATTGGGATGCGTGTGCTCATTGAATTACCTCCCATGATTTAGATTTTCTTTATAAGTTGCTCCAATAACCAGCAATCCAGCCACAAGCGGGTCATTAGCGGCCTCTGTCATTTTCTCCAGCTTGTTCAAGAACGGATTTCCCTCAAAGTTCCACGATTGGGGATTTTCCTTAACATACTTATTGTCATGAACGTGGATTTCGAGTGCTTCTTCGATATCCTGAATCGACTCTGTATCACCTCTCGCTAAAGCAATTTCCTTGGCTTTTGCAATCGCTTCTTCTCTTTGGTTTGCCGCAAAGTACCGACTGCTGGGAATATTGTGATTATACGAGTTCTCAATCATCAATGCCGTGCTGGCGTGATTATTCCCAAGGCCAAAGGTAAAAATGGCATACATCGGTTCATTTGCTTGCTCATATAGCTGCCCATCAGAGATAAGAAACTCATCCGCCTTCTGCTGGATAAATGCTTCGATTCTGTCCGTATCGCTTTGGAAGTCTCTTATCTCATAACGACTAGGTATCAACTGCCGCGACAAAAACTCTGCTGTACAGGGAGTCAAATCATACCAAGATTTTTGCGCATGGTATCGAGAATAGCGACTCAAAGTCCACAGACAGTTTCCATGTGCGTATATTCGATTTTCTTCAATATGCATATCCGGATCCCACATATATTTTTCAACATCGAATGCCGGAGCCAGCTCATCGAACGGCACTTCTTGAACGGAAACCACGCACTCTTTCTCTGCTTCACGTTCTCGATATTTGCGGCAGCGCGGTGTAGGTAAATATCTTTCGATACACTCGTACTTCACCTTAACATCCATAGTATTTCTCCTTATTTCGATAGTTTTCTTCCATGAAACTTTGTGTTTGCACTCTTTGCCAGACGGCGCGAACTCTCAAATCCAAATCCCAGTGCGCCATCAGCAAGAAGTGTGCAGATAAAGTCGCTTTCCTCGTTGACATAGTACTTAGGAAAACCCGACATCACTGTCGCAATCCTTACTTCGGAATTATTTGTATTGAGGTAGCAGAAGATATCTAGAGATTCGATGTAGAGAGCCACAACACCACACTCATAGCCTTTCTCGTAGGCCATCGTCTCCGATTCCAACGCGAGATTGCCGAGGGTATCGCTGCCTTCTACTGCTTCGATGATTTCTGCTACTACAATTGCCGGATAGCAAACGCCGAGCCTTTGCGACGCACGGTGCATCATGTGGGAGTCACCTGTGAACAAGACTGGAACCTTGTCTTCCGTGATAGCTGCAGCATAGGCCACCAGGTCATTGTGATCCGGACTCGACACAAAGCGTCTGAACTTCTCAAGGATATAATCGTTGAAGATATCCTCGTCCTTACGCGATTTTGAGAATCTTACGATTTCTCTTTTAATTAAATTTTCCATAATAATTTCTCCTCAAATCATTAAAAATCACCAAGCTTCATCTATATAAACAAAGAAAAACACGGAACATCGTGCCACTTTCGTAGCTCGACATTCCGTGTTCTATATCTTTGATATTACTATTGTACTTACTTTTCGGACTAGTGCAATCCGCCCCAAAAAGGAAAAGAACCCGCCATCCAAATTGGATTGACGGGTTCGTATACCCAAAATCGGGTGCCGATATACGAGAGAGCAACTAATTTAGTTTATAGTTGCTATTCTCAGTGCAGTGTGCAGTTGAATGTAGCAGTGCCCACCCAGTCACCGGGGGTCAACTTAGCGCTCACGGGATAAATAACTGTGGTACCGGTAGCTCCAATGGTATCGCCGACAGCTATTTCAGTACGGTTCCACACAGTCTTGGGGGCAGTATCAACCGTTGCGGTCACATTCTGAGAACCGGTGCACTTCATAACAGGGTTGGTTACATCCACGGTCACAGTCTGGTTCTCACGAACGTCACCACGCAGGTTCACCTTGCAATGCTCAGTATTGGTATTGTGCCATTGATGGAAGCGCCTGTTGCAACAGACATGGAGCGTGCCTACACTCTTGCATTGATATTGCTGTTCTCGCCAAACGAGAGTCGACCGCTTTTGATATGGTCACCAGATACAACGCCATTGATGGTTACCGTATTAGCAGCTTCCACAATACCTATGATCTTGCCCTTTTCATCAATATCAAGATTATTAGCGCCCAATACATCGCCATCAATGTTACCGTCTTCCACTTTCACATTACCATTCTTGGTTTCAGTAATAGTAACCGTACCCTTTACATAGGCGTGGTTCTTCATCTGGAGGCCTTTGCATTTGATGTTGCCGATAATCTGGCCACCATCGATGGTAATAATCCCTTCAACTATCACTTCACCTTTAACAACGCCGTAAACAAAAAGATTGCCGCTCTCGATGCTCGATATTCGATTGCTCTGTTCATCTTGACAATTGCCAAGCGACTCGCCTTCTTTGAGTAACATTAATCTTGATTTGTGTCTTAATTATACCACCCAACATAGCCTTAGTCAAAATTTCGGCTCCCAATTATCGAAAATATCACATTGTTTCCTCTATAATACAAATAGCGGCAATTCATCCCCAGCCTGAAGGAGAGAGAATTCTCGCTGATTTTTCTTGGCTATACCATATGTAGTGGTCAGTGTCCAATTTTCATACTACTATTTTTTCATTGCCGTACAGCAACAACGACAAGACGTCCATTTTCTATGTTGGTTTCATAATGGCAAGTAGACAATGTAATGAACTGGTCGCCATCTTTATAGGTATAGCTACCTGTATCGATTGCATTTCGCTGCTTAATTTCGCTCAAAAAGTAGTTTCTTTCTGCACTTTTTTCGAGATTTTCGCAGTTGGAATACTCGAAACTATCTGTCGCCACATTGATTGTAAAGACCGATATAATCTTCCATGTGGTCTCCCCCGCGGTTGTTTCAAGGTAGATGTTCGGATGTTCATCATAAAAATCTTGTTCCAGATAACTCTTGAGCATTCCGAAGTCATCACCGGTATATAGCCGATGCCCATAGATTACTGCATTGTGGTTAGGCTTCATGAAGTGGTCTGTCGTAAGAACCAACGGTGTGCCATTGGTACTATATTTGCCGGACAAATCTCTTCTGAAATAGTATTCCGAATCCACAATGGGTGTTTCCATAGCAGTATCCGGAATATACATCCTCGCAATGACATGTTCCCCAGCATCAGATTCATGATAATGCTGCAGCAGATTGCTTTGACCGCCAGAAGAATAGCCAGCCAAATCATAGTCAACGTGTATTGTAGTATTAGCGGTATCTTCAACTTGAATACCTTTCTCGGCCTTTAATTGTTTATATCCAGCAACTATCAGAGCACATCCCATTACCACTGCTGCCGCAATAATCACTCCTGCAATTATCTTCCTCATCTTAAAGCACCTTTCTTTTATCCAGCATCTGCCGGGATAGCTTTCCCGTTGCCCGCCAAACACCACGCGGAGGTTGCTGATTTGCTTGGCTATGCTGGAGAAATTCTCCAGCACGAATAGTTAGGACATTAAAAGCCAGTCATCATCATCCTCATTGTTTTTGCCTGAAACCGACTTATTTTCATCTGACAAACGGCTGATTACGAAGCAAACGATCAAAACAGACAGCGCGATAATCCCGATGGCCGGCAAGACTTTCGGATTGTCCGCAAAGAAGCGCAGAACGGGATTATTCTGGGCTGAACCTTCTTGTACATAAGGTACTTCAGCCGACAAAGTGTGCTTTACTTCGTCAGCAAACGACTCGTCGAGTCCCAGCGCCTCGACAGAGCCGCCGTAAACGGCGTTTGCGGTGTAGGTGGTAACCGTACCCTCTGCGGCGTAGCGTGCCGTCCAAGACGTCGTAGAGGCTTGTATGTACCAAGTCACGTCACGCTTCATCATTCCGTCTTCCAGATACTCTTCACTGCTCCATGTGCCGCCCACAACTTTTTGACCGTTTGAAAGGCCTGCCGCTTTTGCAATATCCTCTTCATAGCCATTCCACCGAGGCGATGCAGGGTCGTAGGTGATTACCTTATCCCCTACTGCGAATGTAGAGCTGCCTGCAGGCATTGCAATGGTCGATTCCAGATTTGTAGTCGCACCGCCAGTACCTTCTGAAGAAGTTATATCTACAAGCGTACCCTCTACCGTAATGATATCGCCATCTTCCGTCTCATAAGAGATGTCTGCAGTCTCTGGTGCATTAGGCTTATTTTTTTGGTTTGGATATTCCACCTCTCCAGTTGCTTTGTAAGAGCGTTCAACTGGTGTGTAGTCAGCACTTTCCAGAACCAGTGTTACCTGTTTGTCGCCCACCTCAAAGTCTTTTGTCTCTGGCGCCTGCATAGAGGTCAGTCCTGTGATGGTCGCTGTTTCAGTGTGGCGCATTTCTTCGTTTTCCACCTTGATTACAACCAAAGACTCGTAGTCCTTGGGTAGGACATAGGTGTCTCCATCCTGCTCAAATGAATCAGCCATATCATCAGGCAAGGCATTATCGGTAGTGGCCAAATACTTATAGGTCTTTGTGACTTCTTCAGAGCTCAGCTTTGGAATGACTACACCCTGCATAGCGAACGCAACTACTGCAATGACAGAACATGCCACATCCAATTTATTTACTTTCTTAGGCATCTTCGAAGTCCTCCTCTGTCACGTTGAAATCGTCAGGAAATGGGACATCAACTTTGAGTCTATTTTCTTCCAATTTTTCCGATACGAGAACAAATGCGGCTGTAAATGCCGCGATTGAAAGAATTGCTGTCACAATCTTCTTCATAATTTTCCTCCGTAAAGAAAAGGGCTGGGGATTTCTCCCCAGCCCCATGGGTCAGCGAACGATATCGCTAACGGGTTGTTTATTCGGTTTCCTCTTCAGTTACAACAGGCTTCAATGCCTTGCGTTTACCCGTGAAGAAATATACCGCACCAGCGACAATTGCAACAATCAACAGTGCAATACCTGCGATAATTGCAACAGGAACGTGTGCGCCCGAAGTAACCACTGTAGCACCTGTATTCACAGAATCTGCATTGATTTCTTCGATTGCCTCACCATTTGCCAACGTACCAGTCTTCAGGTTGCCCTTCTTACCGCCCTTGAAGAATTCGATGATGCCATACAGAGGGCCGCGGACGTTCTCGAACTCGATTTCAATATAGCGAGTCTCATCCGTAATAGAGAACGGATACAAGGTGCTATTGCACAGATATTCGGGGGTAACCTTGATTTCCTGATAGTAGTAATTGCCCTTCGGCAATGCAAACCAGATGTTGCCGGCCTCATTGGTCTCACGATAGTAATCGTAAGTTACGCCGTCTTTCTCGCCAGTCATGATCTTACCAGTATCGGCATTGATGATCTGGAATGCGATTCCTTCAATGGGCTGTTTGGTAACAGCATCCACTTTATGGATCCACAGGCCATAGTCATCGGGTTTGTCGTACATAGTAACGACCTGAATATCGCCAATAGGCTTAACAGTGAACTTCACTTCTTCAGCCTTCAGATAACCGTTTGGTGCAGTCTCTTCAATCAGAGTGTAGTCGCCTGCAGGCATCTTCTCGATATAATGCGGCTCTTTCTTAGAAGTCCAAAACTCAACGGTGTTGCCATTGCTGTCCTTGATCTTCAGTTTTGCGCCTTCCAGCTCATCGTTATTGGTAATATCCTTCTTAGAGATCTTTACGCGAGTAATGTCATCACGCATGATAACAGTCTCATCGTCAAGTTTTGTCCAAGTGACTTTATTTTTGTCGTCTACACTCTTGTAGTAGACATCGACAGCATCGAGTTCGTTACCATCATCGTCTACGCGGCGAACCAGCTTAAAGAAAATGTCGCTTGCAAGAGCATAGCCATCGGCGGGACGAGTCTCGACCAAGGTGTACTCATTGCCGTCCTTGAAGGACAGAGCGTTTACTTCGTGCTTCTCAGTGGTGGAAACCCACTCACGAATCGTCTTGCCTTCCTTGTCCTTGATGGTAAGGGTAGCACCGGGCAGTTCATCATCGCCAGTCAGCTCGCGTTTGCTTACATACATGGTGGTGGGTACATCTTTGCACTCGCTATCCAATACCTCAACGACTTCGCCGTCATAGGTAAAGGATACATGCATTTCGTCCTTATTCAGGTAGTAGCCATCGGGAGCCTGAACCTCAACAATGGTGAAATTGCCGCAGTTAATGGTGTTGTCGATGTGAGTATATTCCTCATTTCCGAAGTTTTCACCACGGATGGGGATATCCACATCGAAGTAGGTGTAACCATCTTCCTTGGTTTCGGGAGATGTGGCGACCAAATCTCCTGCAGAGAAGATCTTATCGCCGTTTGCATTGTAGATGTCGTCATCAGTATACATCTCAAAGATGGCACCAGATACGAACTTATTGGTCTTAATGTCGAACTTAAAGACACCAACACGTGCCTTTTCGCGGTCGTTCACGAATTTCAGTACCTGCGATTCTGCAAACTCTTCGTCTGCATCCTTCACACGGGTATTCTCAAATTCAGCAGTGGTATCGCGCAGTTCGGTTTCTGGATGATCCATCGTATAAGGCATACGGTCGATGTCGCCCTTTGCGAATGCAGAAATGATTTCGGCATCAGCGTAGGTCACGCCATCTTTGACATTCGTTACCTTGTTGTTGGAAACATTGGCCAGAATCATTTGATTCTCGGTCAGCAAATGCTTGGGTTCATAGACCTCAACGGCCGGAACGGGTTCATCGGGATGATCCTTGATGAACTGCAGCAAATCTTTCTGTGCTTTCTGAGCAAATTCCTTCATGTAAGTCTGCTCGTCCAGATAATCGCGGATCATCAGAGCGTCCTCTTCGGTAATCTGACCGTCAAGGTTTACATCGCCCATAATGCAGTCGCGATATTCTGCGAATGCAGCCTGGGTAACCACATTAGATTCCTCACCATCAGCAGGCGTAGAAGGCTCTGTGTATTCCTCAAAGAGCAGGGTCACATGAGAATATGCAGGAACTTCAAACAGGTCGGATTCCAACTGTACAGTCTGCTTAATCTCGGTAGAGAAATTCACATCTTGAATCTGGTTGGTCCAATCGAACTCAACATCATACTGTGTCTCGTTCAGAACATAGCCATAGGGAGGCTTGGTCTCAACGATCTTGTACTTGCCGAGAGGCAGGGTCACAGCAACTTCGCCAACTGCGCCATCATGGATAACGCTAAGGAAATCATAGGTGGCCTTTGTGCGAGTAGGTGCGAAAACCACAGTATCGGCAGTGCCGTCGCCGCTGGTAACAGTAGCGACCACATCACCAGCCTTGTACCATACAGTGCGGTTTCCGTTTGCATCGACCTGATTATCCTGAGTCAGGATATCCTCAGCAGCAATGATTTTGAATTCAGCACCGGCCAAAGGCTGTTCCTCATAGGTAAACTTGCCATCCTTGAACCCAGTCAGGACTTCGCCGGTCTTGCGGATAATGACCTTACCGAGCGTTTCATGGTTGAAATACTCTTCTTCGATCAACAGGTTATCCTGATTGTCTTCGTTAAGGTCACCGGTTGCTTCGTAAATGCGGTTGGTGATCACAGCGAAATCAACATAGTATTCGCCGGTAGAGTATACGCCATTATCATCCTTATCCAGCAGGATGCCGTTTTCGCCGTACTGGGCGGTGTCGACCCATTCATTGTAGAAGCCTTCGGGACCGTTGACTTCTACGATGCGGTAACGACCGACTTCCAGTTTTTCGGGCAGGACAATGATGCCGTCAGCAGTGGTATAGAAAGTATCGATTTTCTTTACCGCAGAGCCATCTGCAGTTGCTGTCATGGTAACGAGACGGGGGGTTCACTTAGATAAAGATACCACATCAATCCCACGCTGACTTTTGCTCAACCGATACAGCCGGAGGGCTGGATAACAAGAAAAGGCGGTATGCGCCCCGTGGAGGGGTAGCGTACCGCCTTTTCTTGTGGGGGTTTCCAAAGGGGGCAACGCCCCCATTTGGCACACGACTTTGCGAAGCAAAGTGTAGTGTGTTATACGCTCTGTCGGCGTTGCCGTGAAAATGCCGTTGCCGCCGGGGAGGGCAAGGGCATTTGAAGCGGCAGGAAAACAGGGCTGTGCTTGCGTGGCGTAGAGCCGTAAGCACAGGTCTGGTTTCAACAGCAGACTGGGCGTATATGAAAGCCCCCGTCCCTCGTCCTACGCTCCGACTTGTGGACAAAGTGTCCCGAAGTTGTGGCCACACTCC
>ERZ1026858.33-NODE-33-length-69720-cov-88.843106_pt1 | contig 69720 bp, 55 predicted proteins | sample MGYA00380159_ERZ1026858 | MGnify/ENA primary metagenome ERZ1026858 (study PRJEB33269, sample SAMEA4719795) | human gut metagenome | biome: human-associated habitat; feature: organic feature; material: feces | place: Cameroon | collected 2013-10 ...
TCAACGATAAAATAAAACAGGTAGAATTTGAGAATGGACAATGATACAAGGTATAAAACTACGAGACTTTATGTTCCAAAAGAGTCAATTAAAAAATATGAGCAAAAGGCGGCGTGGAATGGTGCAAAGGGCATCTATCCACTATATCCGACAGACTCAATTTCGCTGCCAAAAGAAGTTTCAGTAATATTGGCAAAGCCTACAAAAATAGAATATACTATTTTACCAGAGAATGCAGGAACGAAAGAGCTGAAATGGAGTTCTGAGGATCCAGAGGTGGCAACAGTTGACGAAAACGGCGTTGTGACGGGAATGAAATTAGGCGAAACCGTCATTACTGCCACAGCAACCGACGACTCTATAGTGTCGGCGACTTGCAAGGTTACGGTTATGCCTTCCACTGCCATCAACGGCATCACTGTCGGCAACATAAAACTGACAGTAGAAAACCGTTGTCTGAAGTTTGAGGGTCTTGCGGATAATGACATCATCAAGATTTCTGACTATGCCGGATCTACTGTATATCGCGGCACAGAACACAATATATATCTGAACGCTTCAGGTGTCTACATCGTGGAGGTGAAAGGAACAACCTTGAAAATTCATGTAAAGTAAACAGGAATATGTAATATCGGGTAGGAGGTAAATACTAATTGCAGGAATTTACCTCCTACTTTCATCATAACTTATTTCTTCATTTCTCCCCCAATCAATCTCTTCTGCTCACGTTCAAAGTTCTCCAAGAAGTGAATCTCTACGGGGGAAAGGTTGTTTTCGCACTCTTCAGTAGTTCTGCCGAATACAATATTTGCATTTCTGATGCTCAATACTCCTCGTTCAGCGCACAACAAAATCTTTGGTGCGAAATTCTTGAGTTTTGAGCGTTTGGAGACAATGTGCTTATACACAGTGTGTTATGCGGTTTTCTGAAGAAATATTATGAAATCAGATTCGCAAAAGAGCCGTTTTTTGCTGCAATAGCGCCACTTTTACACTACAATAGTGCCACTTTTATCATGCAATAGCGCCACTTTTACACTCTAATAGTGGCACTATTGGACTGTAAAAGTGGCGCTATTGTTAAGCTTGGGTGCTGTTTGCACAGCAAAACACCATAAAAACAGCTTTTTGATTCTCTAGAATTGATTTTTATTTTGTAACATGTTTTTACTCTTTGTACGATATTTGCATGGTGGATATGAAGACGTTAAGGATGGTACTGATGATGAGGCGGTAGCGTTGTAAGGATTTCTTTTATAAAGGCTGAATGTCATTTTTTTTTCAGCTTTTGTAGTATTCTGCTTTTTCTTGCGTTTATATAGTGTAAAAGAAAACAAATTAGAGACCGCTAAACGCCGATAGCTCACTTTTTTTTGTTAATTTTGCAATGAATACTGATGTATTCGCAGACTACTTGATTACGTCTTACATTACGATTTACCACGTTTTTTATAAAAACCATTCTATGACAAACAAATTCGTAAAATTGTTTTTCTTGGCCACATGTTCTATGATGGCCCTTACGTCCAATGCCCAGTCATTGCTTCCCAAGCCGCAGTCGTTTGTGAAGGCAAAGGGCTTCTTCCCGTCGGCACCGGGCAATGTAAAGGTGGAAAACCTTGCTGGTGACGTTGCGGAGAACATCTACTCAAAGCCTTGGCTGAAGGCAGCCAAGAATGATGGTCGCCGTGTGGTGCGCTTCGCACGTATGGCGAATCCTTCCTCTCCTGAGGCATACCGCCTGCATATCACTTCCGACACACTCCTTGTAAGTGCTGCAACCGCTGACGGATTCCGTTATGCTTGGCAGACAATAGGTCAGCTTACTACGAAGAGTGGCATTGTCTGCTGCGACGTTGACGACGCTCCGGCGTATAAGTGGCGCTCGCTGATGCTCGACGTGTCGCGTCATTTCCAGCCGATTGAGTTCATCAAGAAGCAGGTGGACGTAATGTCGAAGTATAAGTTCAACCGCCTCCATATCCATCTCACCGACGCTGCCGGATGGCGCATCGAGATAAAGCGCTATCCTTGGCTCACCAAGTTGGCGGCATGGCGTCCTGAGCGCACATGGAAGGAATGGTCGAAGAACGGCGCACGCTACATCGAAGAAGGTTCGGAAGGCGCTTACGGCGGCTATTACACGCAGGACCAATTGCGCGATCTCGTGGCTTACGCTGCTGAGCGCGGCATAACCATCGTGCCCGAGATAGAGATGCCGGGTCACTCGGCTGAGGTGATGACGGCTTATCCAGAACTGTCTTGTACACACGAGCCATACAAGCAGATGGACTTCTGTGCGGGTAGTGTGGCAACATACGACTTCCTTGAGAATGTTCTGAAGGAAGTGATGGACATCTTCCCGTCCAAGTATATCCATGTTGGTGGCGATGAGGCAGACAAGGCGTCATGGCCTACATGTCCGCTCTGCCAGCGCAAGATGAAGGAGCTGGGCACAGACAAGGAAGGTCTGCAGGCCAGTCTGATTGCCTATTTCGGACGTTTCCTCAATGAGCACGGCAGACAGCTGGTGGGCTGGGATGAGGTAATCGCCGGCAACCTTGCCAAGAACACCACCGTTATGGTATGGCGAGGAACTGAGAAGGCGCATGAAGCCATCGAGCATGGCTACGACGTGGTTCTCTCTCCGGGTGCTTACTGCTACCTTGACAGCTATCAGGACGCTCCGAACACACAGCCGGAGGCCATCGGAGGCTACCTGCCTCTTGAGAAAGTGTATGGCTATGTGCCCGGCGAGGACCTGCCGGAGGCTGAGCGAAACATGATAACAGGTGTGCAGGCAAACCTGTGGACCGAATATATCCCGACTCCGGAACACGTAGAATATATGCTTTATCCGCGTGCTCTTGCCATTGCCGAGATAGGTTGGAACGGAACAAAGAAGAAGGACTATCCTGAGTTTAAGCAGCGTGCGCTGCAGCAGATTGAGGTGTTGCGCAAGGCTGGCGTCAACACGTTCGACCTTAAGCATGAGAAGGGAGAGCGTCCTGAGTCGCTCAAGCCCATTGCTCACAAGGCACGTGGCTGCAAGGTGATATTCAATAAGAATTATTCTCCCAAGTATCCAGCTGCCGGCGACCAGACTCTCGTCGACGGTGTACGTGGCGGATGGACCTATGGCGACAAGAAATGGCAGGGATTCATCGGCAAGGACTATTGCCTCGACGTCACTCTCGACCTTGGAGCAAAGACAAAGATATCTTCTGTTTCGGCTGACTTCATGCAGAGCTATGGCGCTTGGGTGTTCTTCCCAGAGGAGTTTAAGGTGTCTGTCAGCGACGACGGCAAGACATTCACTGAGGTATATACCATCACCAGCAAGGTGGACCACGACATCCAGTCCGGCTTCCGCACCCTTTTATGGAAGGGATCGAAGAGCGCACGTTACGTCCGCGTACAGGGTAAGACCACTATGGACGGTGGCTGGCTGTTCACAGACGAAATCGTAGTGAAGTAATCACGCATATTCTCTGAATTTGCGAAAGTTCAAACACATATTATTATATAAGAGAGGAGAGGTTAAAAGAAGCTCTACAACTTCTTTTAACCTCTCCTCTCTTTTTGTATATTCTTTTCGCTTATCCGTCTTAATCCTCTCTGATGACCACTGTCACGCCTCGTGCAGCTTGCGCTCCCATAACCAGCGCCTGCTCGATGTCGGCTGTCTTTGACGGGCCTGAGATGAATGTGCCGAGTCCGGTCTTAGGCATGCAGATGTGGTCGTATGCCTCGTGCATGTTGTTCACGATGCTGCTCTTCGGGAGAACGATGACCAGATACTCGCTGATGAAGCATACGGCTTTCTCCTTCATGTCCTGCGGAATCCAGACGCAACCGTTCTCCGCCACTCCAATCTGTCCGTACACCACGCCTACGTCGGTGCCGTTGAGGTCCTGCGCCTCTGCCACGGTGTCGGGATTGATGGTGGCGATGGTCAGTTCGGCTATGTTAGAGGCTATGGTCTTTGCTTCCGGATAGGCGCTTCTTACGATGTCGTCGAGCTTTTCGCCCGGCTTAGCCATCACCACCTTGCTGCCCACCGACATGCTAATATCCACAAACTGCTTTACCGTGTCGTCATACGATATGCCGTCTATTGGTGTGTCAGGCATCGGATATTGTTCGTGTGTGTTGCGTCGCAACTTCTCCAATAGTTCGTCTTTGTATGTCATTGTTCTTTCTGTTCGTTAGGGTTCAGTTTTCCTTTCTTCCACATAGTCTGGAACGATTCCTTCGCAAATTTCGGCATTGCGTGTCCCACGCCCCAAGGATTGAGTGAGCGGATGTGCGTCAGGCTGTCCGGTATGATATTGGCAAGAGGAGCCATACGCAAGGCTGAAGAATAGAGTAGGGGATGATCGAAGAGCTCTTCCATTCCCTTAGACATGAATTTCTTCATCGTATTCGCCTTATGCAGCGAGTCGAGCTTCTGTCTCCACAGATAAACCTGCGAACCGGGATTGACCTTAGCCGGGCATACATTGTCGCACGACAGGCAGAGCGTGCAAGCGCTGACGTTGTCGGTATAGCGTGGCGCATCGTGCAGCATGCCGAGATTGATGCCGATGGGACCGGGGATGAAGTAAGTGTATGAGTAGCCTCCCGAACGGCGATATACAGGGCAGGTGTTCATGCAGGCTCCGCAGCGAATGCACTTCAGCGTCTCCCAATGCTCGTCGTTGGCAAGGATGTCGCTTCGTCCGTTGTCCACGAGAATGACGTGCATCTCCGCTCCCTGCCTTGCCTGACGGAAGTGTGAGGTGTAAGCCGTTGTGGGCTGTCCCGTAGCAGAACGGCAGAGCAGACGCTGGAATACGGCGAGCGACTTATAGTCGGGCACAATCTTCTCTATTCCCATTGCCACGAGATGCAGCTTAGGCATTGACGTTGACATGTCGGCGTTGCCCTCATTGGTGCAAACCACGATGTCGCCGGTCTTAGCCACACCGAAATTACATCCCGTCATTCCTGCTCCTGCTTCCATAAACTGGTTGCGCAGATGCTCGCGTGCGCATCTTGTCAGATAGGTCGGGTCATAATTGCCTTTCTCCTTGCTTATGCCCTTCTCCTCGAACATCTGTCCAACCTCTTCTCTCTTGAGGTGTATGGCAGGCATGACGATGTGGCTCGGCTTCTGATGGAGGAGTTGCAGGATGCGTTCGCCGAGGTCGGTCTCCACGACGTCGATGCCATGACTCTCGAGGAACGGGTTCATGGCGCACTCCTCGGTAAGCATCGACTTGCTCTTAACCATCTTCTTTACGCCGTGACTCTGCAGTATGTCGAGCACGATGTTATTGAAGTCGGCTGCGTCCTTAGCCCAATGCACAATGACGCCGCGGCTCTCCAGCTGCGTGCTGAACTCCTCCAGATAGTCAGCCAAGTGTGTTACGGTGTGCTGCTTTATCTGGTTGGCATGTTCGCGCAGCTCCTCCCATTCTGGCAACCCTGACGCCGTGTTGTCGCGTTTTTGTCTTAATGACCAGAAGGTGGCGTCGTGCCAAGAGGTCTTTTCTCTGTTGTCGTTGAAGCGTCGTGCCGCTTCGGAATGTAGTGTGCTCATAGTCCTGCTGCTAATATCTCTACCACGTGTATGAACTTTATAGGCTTGTTCTCCTTCTTTGCAATGCCCTGCATGTGCATAAGGCATGACGAGTCAGGGCCGGTGATGTATTCCGCTCCCGTAGCCATGTGACGTTCAATCTTGTCCTCTCCCATGCGCTTCGACACGTCCGGCTCCTCTACGGAGAACATTCCTCCGAAGCCGCAGCACTCGTCCTTACGCTCCGGCTCACGGATGGTGATGCCGTCAACGAGTTGGAGGAGGTCGATAATCTTGTTGAACTGCGGCACCTGTCGTTCTGAAGGCGATGACAGTCCCAGTTCGCGCACGCCGTGACACGAGTTGTGTACGCTGACGATGTGCGGGAAGTGAGCCTTGAGGCTTGTCGGTTTCACGACGTCATGCAGAAACTCCACCACGTCCATAATCTTCTTTGACGTGAGGCATTCGTGATTGCCTTTGGCAAGTCGTGGATGATAAATCTTGACAAAGGCTGCGCACGATGCCGACGGCGCCACCACATAGTCGAACTCCTTGAAGAGATCGTCGAAGTGGCGTGAGATGTCCGTAGCCATCTTCTCAAAGCCGGCGTTTGCCATTGGCTGTCCGCAGCAAGTCTGCTTGAGAGGGTAGGTTACGTCGAGTCCGAGGCTTGTCAGGAGTTTGTAGGTAGCCACTCCCACTTCCGGATACAAAGCATCGACGTAACATGGAATAAACAATCCGATTTTCATAATGTCTTTATAGCTCTTTAGCGTGTTAAAAGTGTTTTTCTATTATTTGTTTTTGCGCGGATCGGCGAGTGTTATCACTTCGCAGTCTTTGAATTGGTCGCCGTCGATGGTCAGTCTTACTATGGTACGTTCTTTCTGCCATCCCTGCAGTCCTGCCGCTCCGGGATTGATGTGAAGGAGTCCGAGCTCCTTGTCATTCATGATCTTCAGAATATGTGAATGTCCGCTGATGAAGAGTTTGGGCGGACGTTCGTAAATCTGTTTTCTGATGCTTGCGTCGTACTTACCGGGATAACCTCCGATGTGCTTCATCAGAACGTCCACTTCCTCACATTTGAAGCGCAGCACTTCCGGATACATCATACGGAGGTCGCCGCCGTCGCAGTTGCCGCAGACGGCGCGCAGAGGTCTGAACTCGGCGAGGCGCTCCGCAAGGAATGGGGAGCAGATGTCGCCGGCGTGCCATATCTCGTCGCATGGCTCGAAGTAAGTCAGATACTTGTCGTCCCAGAAAGAGTGGGTGTCGCTGATAATGCCGATGGTCTTCATTCCGCAGCCTTCCTTTCCAGAGCTTTCCTTATGAAGCTGACGGCAAGTTCGGTTGTGCCGTCCATTCCCAGTCGGGACGAGTTGATGCAGAGGTCATAGCTTTCGCTCTTTCCCCATGTCTTGCCCGTATAGTAGTTATAGTATGACGAGCGTCCCTTCTCCTGATTCTCTATTATCTTTCGTGCCTCCTCTTCCGAGCAGTCATGGCGCTGGCTAATCTGTGCTATGCGCTCGTCCTTGTCTGCTGTGATGAAGATGCTGACGAGGTTCTTATGTTCGCGGAGCACATATTCGGCGCATCGTCCCACGAAGACGCACGGTCCTTCCTCAGCCGCCTTGCGGATGGCGTCGCTCTGTATGCGGAAAAGATTCTCCTGCGACATCTCGTTATCGTAGAAGGCATTGTCCGAGATGAAGGGCACGTGCACATGGAACATGAGGTCCAGAAATCCCTTCTTCTCGTCGTTCTTCTCGAAGCATTCCTCGCAGAATCCGCTTTCGCGTGCCGCAAGGTTAAGTATCTCCTTGTCGTAGAGCTTGCACCCGAACACCTCCGCTATCTTCTTTGCCACGACGTGTCCGCCGCTGCCGAGCTGTCGTCCGATGCATATAATGATATTGTCGTTTTGCATATTATGTGGTATTTCTTGTTATAGTTCCTTATTATTGTGGGGCTATGCCTTCGCGCTTGCCATCGTGCGGAACTTGCGCACATACCGTATCAGGATTATAGTGGCGAGTATAGACGCTGTGGTGTCGGCTATAGGCAGCGAAATCCAGATACCGTCCAGTCCTACGAAGCGTGGCAGGACGATGAGCAGAGGCAGCAGGAATAGCATCTGTCTGGAGAGCGAGAGCAGCATGCTTATCTTCGCCTTTCCGATACCTTGGAAGAAGCCCGTTGTTATCATCTGGATGCCTACGAGCGGGAAGGCGAGCATGTTTATCTGTATGGCTCTGATGGATATGCTGATGAGTGTGGCGTCGGTGGTGAAGAGGCGTGCGCACTGGTAAGGGAACAGGTGGACGAGGATAAAGCCGAACGTGGTGATGCTGAATCCTGTGCACAGTCCGTACTTGAGCAGTCGGAGCAGACGGTCGTATAGGCGTGCACCGTAGTTGTATCCCGTGATGGGGAACATTCCCTGATTGACGCCCATGTTTATCATGATGAATATGAAAGCCATCTTGTTGGCGATGCCGTAAGCGCCCACTGCCATGTCGCCGCCGTACTTCTGCAGTCCGGTGTTGATGAATATCACAACTATACAGGCGCACACGTTCATGGCGAAAGGCGACATGCCAATGGCGAAGATGTTCTTTACGATCTGTGATTCCGGACGGTAGATGCCACGTCGGAAGTGCATTATCTCATTCTTGTTGCTGAAGAGTCGGCATTGCCAAGCCAGCGCCACCGACTGCGATATCACCGTAGCCCAAGCGGCTCCACGGATGCCCATGCCCAAGGGCCAGATGAAGATGGGGGCGAGGATGACGTTGAGGAGCACGGAGAGCATGGACGCTCCCATGGCGTGCTTTGGCTTGCTGGCAGCACGCAGCACAGCGTTCAGTCCGAAGAACATCTGCTGGATGACGTTTCCGGCGAGTATCACTTCCATGTATTCCCTTGCGTAAGGCAGCGTGTCCTTGCTGGCTCCGAAGAAGAGGAGGATAGGATTGAGGAAAGAAAGCGTGATGATGCTGAAGACGATGCCCACCAGAAGGTTCAGCGTGATGTTGATGCCGAAGATTCGTTGTGCCGTGGCATAGTCTTTCTGTCCCAGTTTTACGGAGATGCACGTCGCGGCTCCGACTCCTACGCCGGCTCCGAAGGCAGCCGCAAGGTTCTGGAACGGGAATGTTATGGCCAGTCCGCTGATGGCCAGAGGTCCGCAACCCTGTCCGATGAATATGCTGTCTATCATGTTGTAGAGCGACGATGCCGTCATCGCTATGATGGCTGGTAGGGCATATTGCACCAGAAGTTTGCCGACCGGCTTGGTTCCTAATTCGAGTGTAGCTTTCTTGTTATCCATTTATGTCCTTTTTTCTTCCTTCCTTTATATAAATAATAGGAGGTACGGCTTCGAGCCGTACCACTCAGCCTTAAAAGCAATTAATGTGTAATATAGATTAAGTGGTACGGCTCGAAGCCGTACCTCCTAATTCCTAATTAGAATCCGTAGATTTCTTTCAGCTTCTCCATGAGCTTCTCACCGCGGAGGTCTGCGGCGATGATCTTGCCAGAGGGGTCAACGAGGTAGCTGGCAGGGATAGAGTTGATGCCGTAGGTCTGTCCTGCGAGAGTCTTCCATCCCTGGAGGTCAGAGAGGTGCACCCATCCGAGCTGCATGTCGTCCACAGCCTTCTTCCATTTCTCCAGGCTGTTGTCGAACGACAATCCCACTACGTTGAATCCCTTGCTCTTATACTTGTCGTACGCAGCCTTCACGTTCGGCATCTCGGCGCGGCACGGTCCGCACCAGCTTGCCCAGAAGTCGATGAGCACGTAGTTGCCCTTACCGCAATATTCGGAGAGCTTGTGCGGATTGCCGTCCATGTCGTTCTCGGTGATGTCAATGAATGGCTGTCCGATGATGCCTGCCTTCTTGGCAAGGGCAGTGAGATACTGTCTTGCACCAGCGAGAGCCGGGTGAGAAGCGTATGCACGTTTCGGGTCGAGCACCTCCTTCAGTTCAGGATATTCCAGGTCGTACACGATGTTATTGATGAAAGCGGCGGGGATGAGGTTGTCCTTGTTTTCATTCACAATCTCCTTTACGCGCTTCACGAGCTGGTTAGAGAGAGCTTCCAGCTTCGGCGTCAGTTCAGCAGCGAGTTTCTCCAGCTCTTCCTTGCTCTTGCCAGCCTCCTGCGCCTCGCTGTACTGCATATACAGAGGAGCTGTCTGTGAGGAGATGGCGTCCAGCTCGCGGTCATATCCGTTGAGGCGTGTGTTAAGGTCAGAGCCCTTCAATATCTTTGTTGCCATGTCGATGGTTACGGGAGTGCCGTCATTGAAGAACACGCTGTAGTCGTTCTTCGTGGCTGTGATGCCGAGCAACGCGTCCTTTTCCGCCGTGCCCTTCATGCTGAACTTACCATCCGTCACAGTGGCGCTGTCGATGGCTTGAGCCTGTCTGCTGCCCATTTCGATGATATACACCTTTGCGGCGTTATTACACTGTCCGCTTACGTTATATTCTGTTCCTTCCTTACTCTGTGCGCATGCAGCGAGCGCCACTATGGCACATGCCGCAAGTGATAGAATTGTCCTCATAATTTTCATGTTTTTTATTGTTTTTTATTTGTTGGCAAAAGTAACAATAAAAAATGAGATTGTTTGTCCGTTAGTATTTATTAAAAGTTAATTTTACGGTATATAATGAGTGATATACTAATTAGTAACAAACTTATTAGTAACAGCTTTATTACTAACAGGCTTGTTACTAATGATTATTTTTTTGTATCTTTGCACTGACATCACACAACAAAGAAACAATATGGAAAACCCTTTTGTATTCGGCAAAGCTGCCGAAGGAGCATATTTCACAGACCGAGTGGAGGACAGCAAACGTCTTGCTGCCAATCTCACTCATGGCATCAATACTGTCCTTATTTCTCCACGTCGATGGGGCAAGACTTCTCTTGTCAAGAAAGTTATAAGCGAGACATCGTCTGAAGATGTCAAGTTTATCTTCATTGATGTGTTTCAGTGTAAGTCTGAATACGACTTTTTCAGAAACTACGCCAATGAGGTTATCAAGCAGACTTCGTCAAAAATAGACGAGTGGGTGGAGATGGCTAAGACTTTTCTCTCCAACATCTCGCCAAAGTTCTCTTTCGGGTCAGATCCACTGAACGATTTCTCCATATCCTTTGAATGGAACCAAAATCAGGAAACCGTTGAAAGCATTCTTGCCTTACCCGAAAAACTCGCTGTGAAGAAAAACAAGCGCATCGTAGTGTGTCTTGATGAGTTTCAGCAGATAGCTGACTTTGCAGACAGCACATCCTTCCAGAAACGACTTCGTACAGCATGGCAGCATCAGCAACATACCACGTACTGCATGTTCGGTAGCAAGAAGCATCTGATGGAATACATTTTCAACGATAAGAGTATGCCGTTCTATAAGTTCGGGGATATGATATTCCTGAACAAGATTTCAACAGAAGACTGGACGAAATACATCTGTCATCAGTTCCACGTTACCGGTAAGACCATTAATGAAGACCAGGCCGAAAAGATATGTAACCTCACGGAGAACCTTTCGTCATACGTACAGCATCTTTCCTGGATTGTCTGGTACAAGACAGACCGTGTTGTAACAAACAGGATTATCCAAGATGCGCTTGACGACATCTTGGAGCAGAACAAGGTGTTCTTCCAAAGAGAAGTGGAACAGTTGACAGAATTACAGCTTAACTTCCTCAAAGCATTGGCTTGTGGTGTAACATCAGGTTTTAGCAGAAAAGAGGTGATTCAGAAATATCGTCTGGAGTCGTCCGCAAACATTCAGAGTGTCAAGAAAGCGTTGCTCAAGAAGGATTTGATATATATAGATGACGCGACAATAGTATTTGACGATCCTCTGATGAAGCTTTGGATAAAAAGGGAATTTTGACATGTATTAAATATTATTCTATTAAATCAGAGTGATGTTTTCTGATTTTATCTGTATCTTTGCCATGTCTGAAAAAGGACAGAAGAAAAGAAGTAAAAACAAAAAGCAAAAAGATTATGAGAAAGACATTGTTAATGCTTGTGATGATGCTCACCGCTATGGCGGCATCCGCACAGAGCGTCAAGACATTAGGCACTGTGGATAACGCCGTTGAGCAGTGTGATAAGAAGCAAGGCTGCTGCAAGCAGGGCGAGAAGAAGCAGAACTGCGAGGTGAAGTGCAAGAAGGCTGATAAGCAGGGCTGCCAGAGCGCATGCAAGAAGGCTGAGCAGAAGCAGGGCTGCTGCAAGAAAGCTGACAAGCAGAACTGCCAGAGCGCATGCAAGAAGGCAGAGCAGAAACCGAGCTGCTGCAAGAAGGCAGAGCAGAAGTAATATTTTGATGTGAGGTCTCGTTACGGTTGTAATGAGGCCTCACATTTTTTGTTATGGGCGTTCGTTACGATTGTTGTGATAAACGAATAAAAGCGCGATTGTTTTGTCAATTTAACGCTTTTTTTATAACTTTGCAGGCTCAAAGCGCCATCCCGTCATTACATACTGTCATCTTTTCTGACCGTATGGCATCTCGGAAAGCGCTGTTTTTTTATTAATTATTTCACATCAATCAAATCTATGTACAGACAAAGATTCAACAGCATGCAGGCACTGCGCTTCAAGCATTTCACGCGCCGTAGCTATGCGCTGTTCAGCTGCATCGGACGAGAGGTGCTCATCTGCACACTTAGCGTGGCAACACTGACCTACGCCAAGGCAGACGGCATGAGCACAAAGCCCGTTCATCAGACTGCAGCTGCCGACACTCTGGGACATGAGGAGGTGAAGCTCGACGAGGTGCTGGTCACCGGATCGCGTGCGCCGCTCACTGCTCTCCAGTCGGCAAAGATCGTCTCTGTCATCACACGCGACGACATTCAGCGTGCGGAGGCAGCGAGTGTAAACGACCTCTTGAAGTTAGCCACGGGCGTGGATGTCCGTCAGCGCGGTGGCTTTGGAGTTCAGACGGACATCAGCATCAACGGCGGCACGTTCGACCAGATCACCATTCTATTGAATGGCGTAAACATCTCAAGTCCACAGACCGGTCATAACGCAGCCGACTTCCCTGTTTCGCTTTCTGACATTGAGCGCATCGAGGTTCTCGAGGGCGCATCGGCACGTGTGTTCGGATCGTCGGCTTTCAACGGAGCCATCAACATCGTCACGCGTCCCGACCGCGAGTCGTGCGTACGCCTTTCGGCTGAGGGCGGTTCGTTCGGATCCTTCGGCGGCGACTTCGGCGTAAGCCTGCTCACAGGCAGCGTCAGCCAGAAACTCAGCGGAGGCTATACGCAGAGCGACGGCGGAACGAAGAACAGCGACTTCAAGCGTCGCCGTGCATACTACACAGGCTCCTATACTTCAAGATACGCTGACCTCGTCTGGCAAGCCGGACTTTCGTCGCAGGACTATGGCGCTTCCACGTTCTACAGCGCCAAGTTTGATAATCAATGGGAGGCCACGCGCCGCATCATCACTTCCGCACAGGCTGACATCAAGCCCTTCGGCGACGAGCGCCTCGTCATCACGCCGCAGGCTTACTGGCACCGCGATGTCGACCACTATCAGCTCACACGCGGCAAGGAGGGAGCCAAGAACGGTGAGAACTATCATCGCACCGACGTCTACGGCGCCTCGCTTAACGCCCACGCCACATGGCTCCTCGGCAAGACAGCCGTTGGCATGGACATCCGCAAGGAGCATATCCTGAGTACGGCTTACGGCGACCTGCTTCCCGAGAACGAATGGAAGGACATCCATGGCACGGACCGCCGTTACGACCATCGTGGCGACCGCACCAACACCAGTCTCTTCCTCGAGCATAACGTCATCCTTGGTGGCTTCACCCTCTCTGCAGGTGTGCTTGCCAACCGCAACACAGGTCTGGACGGCGACTTCCGCTTCTATCCCGGCGTTGACCTCAGTTATCGTCCCAACGAGATGTGGAAGTTCTATGCTTCATGGAACAAGGCGCTCCGCGTGCCCACATACACCGACCTTTATACCAGCAATTCCGTGCAGCAGGGCGACACCGGTCTGCGTCCCGAGCGCACCTCCACCTTCAAGGCTGGCACCCGCTTCCGCACCCGCGGCGTTGAGGCTGTCGTAAGCGGCTTCTATTCGAAGGGCAACGACATCATCGACTGGGTGTACGAGACGGAGGAGAGCCGTAAGTATCATGCCATGAACATCGGCAAGCTTGACAACATGGGCTATTCCGTTGACGCCACGCTCAACATGACGGAGCTTCTTCCGGGATCGTTCGTCACGCGTATAAAGGCTGGCTATGCCCGCATCCACCAGCGCCACACCACCGAGCAACCCGTCTATCGCTCGCTCTACGCCTTGGAGTATTTGCGCCACAAAGCCACCTTCCAGCTCGACCATCGCATCTGGAGTCGCCTCTCCGCTTCATGGGCAGTACGCTGGCAGGAGCGCATGAATCACTACGAGCCATACACAAAGGTGGACTGCAAGTTGCAGTGGACCGCCCCCACATACAGCCTGTATGTAAAGGCAGACAACATCACCAACCACCGCTATTATGACCTCGGCGGAGTTCGCCAGCCGGGTCTGTGGATAATGGCAGGAGGAAGCGTGAAGATTGGATTGTAAAAGAGATTTCGGTCATTAGAAATTTGCATTTGCCAAGTTTCTAATGACCGATTATTTTATCGTTAGCCTTGACTTTTGGATAGATTTAACGGTTTTATGCCTTGACTTTTGGATAACATCAGTATCTTTGCGTTCGTCTTTTATAGAATTCTACTTATATCATTGGGTGTATTAAAATAATAGTCTGCACGTATAGGATTAGATACATTGTTGCTCCATAAAACCAATCCGGAATCAACACCGGCATTGTCAGCACATTGAATATCATAAATACTATCACCAATATAGAGAGTATCTTCGGGGCTTACATTGGCTTTAGCCAAATATGCTATTAAGGGTGCTGCATTGGGCTTATGTTCATCAGTATCATCGGCACATACAATTGTGGAAAAAAAGCCCGCTAACCCTAATGGCTCAAAATCAGAATGATATTCTTGATATGTTTTGGAGGTTACAATGCCTAAAAGATAGCCTTTTGATAAAAGGGATTGCAAGCATTCTTTGATACCTTGAAAAGGTTGAATAGTGTGCTGGAGCAATTTCATATTCCTATCCCATCGTTTCAATGCATCTTCTACGTCGGGTATTTTGAGTAATTCCAACGCATTTCTTCCGGTAATGCCTAAAGCAAATTTCAGACTTTCATATTGAGGTGCGCGTCCCGTTATTTCTGTAATTGTTTTTATTAAAGAGTTGATGACAGCATATTCCGTATCTATCAATGTACCGTCTATGTCGAATACGATATGTTTATATTTCATATGTTTTATTTATTAGTCAAATAATACTTGCCAGTTTTTATCAGGGTAAGCAGAAAAGCACATTTTAATTTGTTCTTCGTTATTTTTCTCTTTTGCAAGAACAGGTAATTCTTCCAATCCGAAATAGCCGCTCTCATCCGTTTCAATATTGGGTCGGAAAGATCCGCTTTCAATCTCACAAAGAACAAAAACTTTACAAACATTGTAGGCGTATGGGGGAATATTATGCAAATTTCTATCCTGTATGGCTATTACCCGGATAGCTTTTACATTTAATCCTGCCTCTTCTTTTACTTCTTTTTCTGTATTAGTCTTGATACTCTGATTTACATCGACCCAACCACCGGGCAAAGACCAAGTCCCATTTTTCTCTTTCACAAGCAATATTTTATCATCTTTGAATATCGCAGCTCGTGTATCTAATTTAGGAGTTTGAAATCCAGTTTCATTGCAAAACAGATCCTTTACTTTTTCTATGGGTATTCCACTTTGCAGACTGAGCATTTCTGCTGCAATTTCTCTAATGCGTCCAAAGCGTTCTATATCAAATACATCTTTGGAGTATGTCAATCCCCCTTGGGCAATGAATTGTAGTTCTTTTGCCCATTCAAGCCATTGTGGTTGTACTATTTTAGTCATATAGTGAATGTTTGTATCGTTATATTGATATGCAAATTTAACCCGTTGGCGGAATTAATTTAAGTTGATAAATATGAGTAAAAAGTTGCACATGTCGCTATTTCTTTAGTAACTTAGTGGTAATCAAAACGTTAAATTTAAACCATCGTATGCACAACCTTTACGCAAAATTCGCCAAAATACTTGAGATATGCAAGCAATTCTCTGAAAATCTCGTTTGTGACAATGTATTTGTTTCAATGCGAAGCCAGTTGTCTCTATTGTCTCTATTGTCGTTTTAATCATCTGTCTTGCCATGCAAATATCGTACAAAGAGTAAAAACCTGTTACAAAATAAAAATTGATTATAGAGTTTGGAATTGCTGTTTTTGTGGGGTTTTGCTGTGCAAACAGCACCAGAGCTAAACGATAAAGCCTCTTTTACACTCTGATAGTGCCGCTATCGGAGCGTAAAAGAGGCTTTATTGCATGACGACAGTGGCAGTATTGGAGTGTAAAATGGCTCTATAGCAGCAAAAAACGGCTCTTTTGCGAGTCTGATTTCATGGCTTTTTGTCAGAAGACCTCATAACATGCTGTGTTTGAATATATTGGCTCTAAACGCTCAAAACTTGAAAATTTCGCACCAAAGATTTTGTTGTGCGCTCAACTCATAGTATTGAGCATTAGAAATGCAAATATTGTGTCGGACGGCGTCTCGCCGTAGCCACGCAGACTCCCATAGCAGCAGATTATCTCCTGAAGGGACACGTATCTATCAGACACCCACTGCAAGCTCCGAAGGAGCGCAGCTTGCAGTGAGGGCGTGATGGTGATGAAAATAAGCAAAATCAAGTTTGTAGTTTATTAACGAGAAGTTTTCTATATGGGTGCTGAGTAGTTACAGAAATTGAGAATGCTCGTTTGATAAAAGAATGTATTGCAAGTGGTGATTCCGACAAAGAAATGACTTTCGTTTTACAGTGGCAAGAGTAAAAAATCAAAGGAATAGGATTAAAGATAAAATGAATGGTTTGCACCCCACCCGAAACTTAATGTTCTGGGTGGGGCTAAATGTTTTTTTAAAATGTAATTTTTAGTTTTTCAAAGTCAATGATCCAATTATTCTCCATCAAAAAATCTGTACTAAGGATACCATGAATTTGTACCCCCGTTTCTTTTTGTACTTGCATTACAGCATCAGTTGCGTCAAGAACTGAGAAAGTAGAGGTAAAGTCGCGTCCTTCAAAGTTAAATGTAGCTTCTATAATAGGAACTTCTTTATAATGTCCTTCTATACCCATTATATTTTGCTTCTTATCCAAATGTTTAAATTCATTCTGAAAGTGTTCGTATACGTAAGTGAAAAGAATATTATGCGTAGCTCCAGTGTCAATAAGAAAACACATGTTCTTTAATTTTCCTGATGTAATAATCAGTGGTAAGCCTGTCTTTTGCAAGCCGAATGTTAGCGGAAATTCCATTGTATATTAATTTTTTTGACATTTCAATCTTTTTCTGAACTATAGTCCTTAAATAGAGCAATAGTCCAAATTCTTACATTACATAAATTCTATTATATATTGTTAGTCTATATTCCAATAGTTACTTTCATCACCTTCAAAGGCATCATTTCTTTGGTCTTCCCAATCTTCTCTATCTTCCCATGAATTATTAGATATGCTATCATTTTGATAATTTCTCCATGATTGGTATTTTCTAAAAGATTCTGTCGTAGGTTTAATATCAGACAAGACTTCTTCAATATGTTGTCCTTCTGATATTGTAATGCTGTCTAAATATTTATTCTTTCGGCAATCTAAATGTTTAAGTTTTAAATTTGCTCCTACATATAAATCATTATGTAAATCATTAAAATTACAATCTAAATGGGTAAGTTTTTTATTCTCATATAACTGAAGTTCATATAGATTGTTCTCAGAGCAATCTATAAATTCGAGTTCTTTCAAACTACGCAATTCGAGTTTTTCTAATAAACATCTGCGAACTCTTAGCAAAGTAAGTTTTTTATTCTCCCATACATCAATTTCTCCCAACGGATTAAATATACAAGAAAGAATTTCTAAATCTTTGTTTTGCGAACAATCTAATTCTGTTATATTACAATTTCCGCAATATAATGTGGTAAGAAGAGGATTGTTTTTTATATCTATAGTGTGTAAGGGATTCTTGTAACAACTTAAATACTTTAGGTTCCTATTTTTCGAAATATCAATATCTTCAATCATGTTTCTTGAACAATCAAGTACCTCTAAGTTAGAAAGATACTCTATTCCCGCAACAGACTTGATTCCCTTCTGAGAGCAAAGAACTTGAGTGATAGTCAATGCTTCTGTAAGTGATATTTCCCCGTCACCATCTTTGTCAAAGGTATCTATAAGATACTTTTTAAAGACCTTGTCTGGAAAGTTTATAACTCTTAAATCCATTATCTATTATTTTTTGTAGTCATACTTGATTATTATTGCAAAGCTACGATAATTCTGCAATAAACAAGCATATAATTAGTTGATTTTTAAAAGTCAATCCATATCAGTTTTTGATGTGTGGGCATTTCCTTTTATGAAGATATGATAAATGATAGGAGAAAAAAACATTGTTTGATAAGCACCACGCTTCTTGTATAATCTTCGTTATAGAACATTTCTTCGGCGTACACACTATCTATCTATTTGCTATAAATTTGCAATTATTGCAAGAAAAATCCGTAAAAACTTGGATTATAAAAGATAATATCGTATATTCGTGGCAAAATGGAAAGATGATGACAACGATAAACGATTATATTAGCTTACTTCGCAAATACCTAAGCACCAAAGCTGATGCTTACGGCATTACAAAGATAGGAATCTTTGGATCTGTGGCAAGAAACGAACAGACCGAAGACAGCGATGTCGATGTTTGTGTTGAAATGAAAAAGCCTGACTTATTTACAATGGTACATATCAAGGAAGAACTACAAGAACTCTTTGGTAAGCCAGTTGATATTGTTCGACTCCGCAAAAATATGAACCCCATGCTTTTGAAGCAAATTGAAAGAGATGGAATCTATGCATGACGAAGAACTTTTATACTATTCACTCAAACGAATAGCTTCTACTATTGAAAGAATCATCGACAACTCTAAAGCTATCGATGATTCACAATATTATGTGCTTTCTCCGGCAGGTATGGAACGTCTCGAAAGCACATGTATGCTACTTCTTGCAATAGGAGAAAGTATTAAAGGTATTGATAAAATGACACAAAAACAACTTCTTGCCAACTACCCAGAAGTAGATTGGAAAGGAGCTATGGGAATTCGTGATATTATCGCTCATCACTATTTTGACATAGACGAATCCATTGTCTTCGATGTTGTCAAAAACAAACTCCCTAAAATGTTAGAGACAATAAATAAAATGATAGAAGAAATATAAAAACGTTGGTTATCATGGATTTTATAATCAGCCATGATGACGCAATATATTATATCAATTAGCCCCACCCTAAACTTGATGTTCGGGTGGGGCTAAATGTTTTTATTCCGGTGCTTTCGCCGCTTACCATGGTCTGCCGCCGCCTCCGCCGTTGCCGGTGATGGTAGCCGTTACGGTGGATGATGAGGTGCCGGAGGTCATGGTGTAGCTGCTGCCGGAGGTCAGTCCTGCGCACGATATGAGGACGGAGCTGCCGCCCCATCCGCCGCCACCGGGACCGCCACCGCCTGGACCTGCGTTGGCAGGAGCGCCCCATCCGCCGGGACCGCCGCCTTGGTTAGACGATGAATAGTTGTCGGGGACGGTGAATGTGGCGAGTACGGTGTCGCCGCTCTTCAGCGTTATCTCGTTGCCGGCAGACACCGACATGCTGCCCGAAACGTAAGGCTGGGTGGATTCCGATGTTCTTGGCGTTGAGTTGCCGCCGCCCACGGCGAGGAGCGTGCCTCCGGTGAAGATGACGGAATAGCCTTCTTCCTCATTGGCGTCGATGCCGCATTCTGGCGAAGATGTGCCGAACGCCCTTATCACGCCGCCGCTGATATATAGGTTGCCGTTAGAGTCGAGACCATCGTTGTCTGTAGCCACAACCGTTATGTCGCCACCTTTTATATACATGTGTGAGGACGAGTTGATGGCGTCGTCACAGGAGTTCACCACGATGGTGCCGTCGTTGATGGTCAGCACCTCCTTGCTCTCTATGCCCTCAGCGCCGTTTCCGGTGGTCGTCACCTTGATGTTTCCACCGTTGATGGTGACGTTGCCGTCCGCCTTGATGCCCTTCGGCGACGACTTCTGGTCAGAATCCAGATAGTCGGTATTGCCCGTGTAATCGGTGTATTCCCTTCCGTTCACATAAGCATACATTCCGCCCGATGTCACTACGGTGATGTTGCCGTTGTTGATGACGAGTTCGTCGTCGCAGCTGATGCCCTTTCCGCCGCTTCCTGTGCTTGTGAGCGAGAGCGTTCCGCCGTCAATCTGAATCTTTCCGTCGGCGCTGATGCAAGTGGAAGCCTTTGTCTTGGCGTCCTCTTCGTCCCACTTGCCGCCTCCGGCTGTGGTTATGGTGATGTCGCCGTCAGACACAATGACGTTGCCGTCCGCCTTCAGACCCTTGGTGGCAGTGCCGGTCACGGCGATGGTGACGCTGCCGCCGGCGATGGTGATGGTGCCTGTGTCCTCAGCCTCGCGGTCCGTGTCGTCCTTATACGATACCTGCACACCGTCGTCCTGCACGCCAGAGATGTTGAGCGCACCGCTCTCGAGGAAGAAATACTGGTTGCAGTTGACGCCGTCCTTCACGGCAGAGAGCACGTTCAGCGTACAGTTCTTCATTTCCACATATTCCTTGGCATATACAGCATGCGCCGTATTGCCGTAGACATTGAGCACGCCCTTGCCCTTCAGCTCAAGGTGACCCTTGCAGACGACGCATCCCTTCTGACTGCCTCCGGTGGCGTCGGTGAGCGTGTTCTCTGTGTCCTTCTTTATGCTGAGGCTGATGCGCTTGCCGTTCTGGATGTCGAGAGGCGCTCCCGAGGGATTGGTTAGCGAAACGCCGCGCAGCTCTATGGAAGCCTTGTACGAACCATTCATGGCGAACTCGCCGTCCTCAGAACTTCCCGTGAGCGCATAGACAATCTCGCCGCACGTCTGGTCGCTGACCGCATCGTCCTGCGTGATGCTCACGTGCGCTCCGCTTACGGTGGGCGTTACATACTGTGCCACGTTGCCAGCCACGGTCACCGTAGCCGCCGAACCGTTGTAAGAGACGCTCACGGTGTTGTCCTCCACCTCCGAATTGTCAACGTACATGCGTGTGATGTCGCTTACGTTTATGGTCTTTCCCATTACGGTCAGCGTTGATCCGTTGGCATAGTTCATGTCGCCGGCTTGCGAAGAATGGATGGCGTACGTCACGTTGCCCACGACCACGTTCAGTGTCTGGGCTTCAGCATAGGCGGCTATGCCGGTCATAGCCGCACCTATGAAGAATGTAGAAATCAGCTGCTTCATCTTACCGTAATTTTATGTGTTGTCTTTTCGCCTTTTACTATATACACTCCCTTGCCCATGTTGGCAGACGCGCTCGCCATGTTGTCGTAGCTTCCCACGCATACCCCTTCAACGGTGTAGACTTTCACGGGGCTGTCTTTGTCCAGGCTGATGTCCTTGATGGCAGTGGCCTCCGACGAGAAGAACATGCGAGTGAGGTCAGCTACGCTTATCTCCAACGATTCTGTGCCGTTGGACGCTATTAGCTTTCCGTCGGAGAAGGTCATCTCCAACGATTCCACGCCAATGTTACGTGTAGAGCCGTCCGCTGTCTGGAAAGCCAGATAGCTGTAGTTGTCTGCTGACGCGGCTGTCACAGCCAGTAATGTCAGCATCGAAATTAATGTCCGCTTCATTCCGGTTTTCTCCTTTATTTAATAATTGTTTGTCTTGTTAACCAATTAGTTCGCTTCGTTTTTGCAACAAAATTAGCACATTAGCTTGAAAATGTAAAATAAAATAAACCAATGGGCAACTTTTCTCAATTAACAAAGAATCTGGGAAAAAAGTATGGTGGAATGTTATCACTTATTCCGATTTATTATTACTTTTGCCTCGCTTTTATATATAATAACAGAGATAACAACAAATTCAGGTATACAATAACATTTATGAATTATGGACAGACAGAAAGAAACTTATCGCGTTACGATAGCAGGCAGCATCATCAATATACTGCTGCTTGCCTTTAAATTTGCCGCCGGCATCCTTGGACATTCTGCTGCCATGATAGCAGACGCCATCCATTCGCTTACCGACTTCGTCACGGACGCCATCGTCCTTGTTTTCGTGCGCCTTGGCAGCAAGCCCACTGACCGCGACCACGACTACGGTCATGGCAAGTACGAAACGCTTGCCAGTGCCATCATCGGTGTGTCGCTCCTCGTGGTGGGCATGATGATATGCTATTCCGGCGTAACCAAGACTTACCATGCCATGTGCGGCGAACCGCTGCAGCAGCCGGGCTTCATAGCCTTGGCAGCTGCTGTGGCAAGTGTGGTGCTGAAGGAGTGGGCTTACAGGTTCACGGTGCGCGTGGGCAGACGCTGCCATTCGGAAGCGGTGGTGGCCAATGCCTGGCATCATCGCAGCGACGCCCTTTCGTCCGTCGGCACTACGGTGGGCATCGGTGGCGCCATCATTCTTGGCGAGAAATGGGCTGTGCTCGACCCGCTGACCGCCATCGTCGTCAGCTTCTTCATTATGAAGGCGGCATGGAGCGTGCTCTCTAAAGCCGTGGGCGAGCTGACGGACGGCAGTCTGCCGAAGGAGACGGAGGACGAGATAGAGAAAATAGTGAGTGAGGATAAGGATGTCAGCGTGGTGCACAATCTCTGCACGCGCCGCATCGGCAATCGCATTGCCATAGAGATGCATGTGCGTATGCCGGGCGAGACGTCGCTTTACGTGGCGCATCATCACGCCACCGAGATAGAGAAACGACTGAAGCAGCGCTTCGGTGCCGACACGCACATCAGCATTCACCTCGAACCGGTGAAGGTGAACGGACACTATGAGGATCCTGCTGTCAGGCAGGAACAGCCGCAGCCTTGACCGCGGTGACCTCAGCTTCGGCTGTTTTCTTACGGAAAATCTTATAGCCTAAAGCTGCAACAGCCACACTCATGAGTGGCGAGATGATGTTGAAGAAACAATAAGGAAGGTATGTGAAAGCTGACACGCCGAGCACCGTGCTCTGCGTCATGCCGCACGTGTTCCACGGCACCAGCACTGACGTCACGGTGACGGCATCCTCTGTGGTGCGGCTGAGCAGTCGGCGCTCATAGCCTTCACGGTCATATACGTCGCGGAACATGTTGCCCGTTAGGAGGATGCACAGATACTGGTCGGCTATGGCCACGTTGAGCATTACGCCCGTGGCGGCTGTGGCACCCACCAGCGACGTGCGTCCCTTCACCATGTGGATAAACAGGCGTGAGATGGCGCTGACCATGCCGCCAGCCGACATACATCCGCCGAAGCACATGGCGCAGATGATAAGCCAGATGGTGCCCATCATGCCGCTCATGCCGCGTGTGGCCACAAGGTCGGTGAGCATGGGTGAGGAGGTGGCAAGCGACGTGCTGCCGTAGGCGCTCTTCATGGCTGCTCTGAAGAGGGACGGATCGATTTCGTGCAGGGCGTCAGCCTGGAAGACAATGGCGAAGCCCACTGCCATCACCGTTGAAAGAAACAGCGTTATGACCGGCGGCACACGGCGTGCGATGAGAACACCGGTGAAGAAGGGCACGAGCAACAGCCATGGCGTGATGCAGAATCTTTGCTGCAAAGCTCCGGTGAATGCTGCCACGTCAGTGGACTGCGATCCCTGGCAGAAAAAGCCTGCCACGGTGAAGATGATGAGGGTGAGGACGATGGACGGCACCGTCGTTATGAGCATGTAGCGGATGTGGCTGAACAGCGGCACGCCAAGCGCACCGGACGACATCGTGGTGGTGTCGGAGAGCGGCGAAATCTTGTCGCCGAAGTAAGCGCCGGAGATGATGGCGCCAGCCACCCAGCCTTCCGCGAAGCCCTGTGCCTTGCCTATGCCCATCAGCGCGATGCCAATGGTGGCGATGGTGGTCCATGACGATCCGGTCATCACGCTGACAAGGGCGCAGATGACGCATGATGAGACGAGGAAAGCATCCGGGCTGATGATGTGCATGCCGTAATAGATGAGTGTGGGCACCACGCCGCTTATCATCCATGTGCCGCCAAGCGCACCGATGAGAAGGAGAATGATGAGTGCGCTTGACACGCTCGATACGTTCTTCGTTATGGCTTTCTCAAAGCTTGACCATGGCACGTTGAGATATGCCATGCCTACAAGCACGCAGAACGCCGACACTATGAGCAGGGTTATCTGCGAAGCACCCTCCAGTGAGTCGCTTCCGAAAGCGCGGATGGTGAGCGTAAGCATAGTGACGAGCACTGCCAGTGGCATCAATGCCATCATCACCGATGGTCTTTTCTTAAGATGCTGTTCGTGTTTTGTGGTTTTTTCGTTATTCATTATCCTGGAGTTTTTATGAGTTTTGTTATCTTTTCGTTTATGTGTTGCATAATTATGCAACATTCCTTTTCTTATGCAAAGTTACGAAGAATAGGCGTATCTACGAAGGATAATAATGAATAAAACAACGAAGATGATGAATATTTATGAAAAAGCGAATGCTTGTTGTATGGATATACAACAAGTTGAGAGTTGGGAGTTGAGAGTTATGATATGTTTTTGTCAATCACTCTTTAATAGTGTAAGCATAAAAGGTAATCATAACTTTCAACTCTCAACTCTCAACTCTCAACCCATTATAGCGTTGCTCCGAAACGTGAAGTCGGTGTCGGAGCCGTGAAGTAATAGTTCTGGTCGTTGTGGATGTCGAGGAACATCACCTTCTTCATTCCGAAGAACGCCAGTCCGGTGGGGAAGATGCGCGAGAAGTCGGTCACGCCGCCAGAGAGGGCAGGGCTACTGTTCTGCACGTTGAAGTTCCATGAACGGTCGAAGGCGAGCGGTGCTCCGTTCTCCACGTCGTCCACCTCGCAGTTGATGTCCATCTTATCGCTTTGCTTAAAGTTCTTGAACAGCGGATTGAGTTGTCCTGCTACGCTGCTCTTTATGTCGAGGTCACTCCAGATGCTGAGGTCAGCATCCTTTGCCATCTGCTTAACGCCGGTCTCTGTGGAAGCAAAGTAATAGTTGGGAGCTATGCGGGAGTGCTCGAGGTCAGCGCCGTCCTTCTTTGGCTGCTTCAGTCCGTAACGGCAGTCATAGACGAGATTGTTTACCAATGTCGGTGCGATGGCCTTCTCCAGCCAGATGCTGCCACCCTTCTTGTTCTTCGAGCGACGCCATCCACAGTTGACGATGGTGTTGTTATATACAGTCATCTGCGTCAAAGGTATGGTTTCGCTGTTGCCGGAGTTGGAGAGCTTGAAAGCATTGGTGCAGGCATTATAGATGATGTTGTTGGCTACGTCGAGCTTACATCCCGCCTTTACGTTTATAGCCTCGCCGCCGTCGGCAGCATTGCCGCTGTCCGCAAAGATGCAGTCATAAATCACGCCCTGACCACCGGTGAAGTAAGTCTGGTCGTTGTAGTTGTCGTGCAGGAAGCAGTCTGCCATCACGAACTTTCCGTTGACGTTACAGAAGTGGAAGGCTGGAACGCCGCCGTCTATGGTGGTCTTGAAGAGCTTGTTCTGGAACGAGACGGACGACTCGGTAGGTGTGGCTCCGGCATAACCAAGGTCGACATGATTGAGCACCACCTCCTCAGAGTTATATCCGCAGATGATGCCTCCCCATGACTCCGGCTTCTTCGTGTCGGAGGTGAATGTCACGGGATGTTCGGCTGTTCCCATGCAGTAGAGATTGCCGAGCACCACAATCTCGATGGGCACCTGCACGTCCGACTTGCATGTGACGGTCACGCCCGGTTCTATGTAGAGCGATGTGCCCACAGGTATCTCCACGCTTTCCGCCAGAGTGGTGTCTTTTGTCCATACCACTGATCCGGCGGGATATTCGGCAATGGCAGTCTTTAGCACATCCGCAGATCCTTGGTTTTCGTTGCTGCTGCCGTTGGTGTTATAGTCGTAAGGATTGATGTTGTCGTTCTCGCATGAAGTGGCAGCCATTCCTGCTGCTGCGATGGCAAGCATTACAGCTATATTCTTGGTTTTCATATTGTTCGATTTATTTAATGTGAATAATACATATTATAACTATTAAACATTCGTGCGTGAAGCCTATAGTTTCACTCTCACGCCCACAAGAAACGTCCTGCCATACTTGTATGTTCCCACGATGGTCTTGTCCGAGCGCTGGCCTTCATATTGCAGGTTGCTCTCGTTGACTGTCTTCAGATAACGTTCGCGCTTTGCATCGAGCAGGTTGTTGGCTTTCATGAATATGGAAACGCCGCAATCGAACTTCTTCTCAGCGCTGAGGTCGAGTCCGAACATAGCCTTGTCCCATTGGTCGGCATCCTTGAAGGGCGACACGAGAGCCAGCTTGGTGCCGGTATAGGAAGCGGCGAGCTGTGCGTTCCATCCATAGTTGGTGTCCTTGTAGAGCAGCGAGAGGTTGGCTGTGTGAGGAGCCTGATTTACAAGCGGACGAGTCTGCTTCACTCCCTGCTTGTATTCCGCGCTACCCGCGTTATACTCACGCTTCGTCGTTGTGATGGCAGAGTGGGTGTAGGTGTAGTTGGCCTTGATTCCGAAGTGACGGATGTATTTCACTACGTCAATCTCGAAGCCGTAGTTCTTGGCGTTGCCGAGGTTGTCAGGCATATAGTAAGCGTCGGCTCCGCTGCCCAGCTTGCCGTCAGAAGCCACGAACACCTGCTCTATAGGATCTTTCAGATACTTGTAGAACACGCCGGCAAGCACCTGCTCCGTGGCTGACGGGAACCATTCCCAACGCAGGTCCACATTGTCGATGCGGGCACGCTTCAGGTTAGGGTTACCCTTCTCCTGATATTCCTCGCCCATGATCTGATAAGGTACTATCTCGTAGAATCCCGGTCGGTTGATGGAGCGATAGTAAGAGAGGCGCACGTTCATCTTCTTTGTCGGAGTCCACTTGATGGATGCTGACGGCAGATAGTCCCAATAGCTCTGTTCACCCACCTGACCCATGTTGCGGAACTTCTGCAGCATGGTGTAAATCTGATTGGTGTGCTCAGCACGCAATCCGGCGTTAAGTTCTCCAGCCTTACTCTTCAGCGTAACCATAGCGTATGCCGCGCCGATGTGTTCCTTCGAGTCGTAATTGAGCTGCGAAGCCTGTGAGTAAGGAGTCTTGCAGGTCCAGTCGATGGATGCAAACTGATCGAATCCGTTGCCGTCCAGCTGCTGGGATATGTTGGCGGGGTTGAAGATGTACGAGTAGTAGCGGTTGCCTCGTTCCTTGCGACGATATTGTCCTCCAGCCTTCCACGTAGCGTCCACGTCATGAGCGAAGTGGGTGTCGTACGAGAAGTTCAGATATCCTGCCCAGTCCTTGTCAGTGTTGTGCTGGAAGCGACGCTCCATGCTCTTCGGCAGCGTCTTCAGAATGTTCTTGTCAGCCGTCCACAGCGATCCGTCTACGCCGTCCGGGGACTGCACGTTGTTGGTAAGAGTAAGGTAGACGCGGTCTGGGTCTTCCTCCTTTGCCTGTGAGAAGATGCCAGCCCAGTCAACGGTCAGGTCACGTGTGAGGTGATGCGTGCCCTTCAGGTGCGTGGCGAAGATGGTCTGTGTCTGCGACAGCGAACGGGTTTCGTCGTCCTGTGTGTACGTGTCCGAACCTATATATTCCGTGTTGATGGAGTTGTTATAGCGTACGCCCTTCGAGTTGGTGCGGATATACATGTTATACCATTCCAGCTTGTGGTTGTCCAGCTGCAGGTCCACCTTGGCATGGACGCCGGCTGTGAGGTCGTGAGTGGAGTAGTAGCGGTGCTGGAGCGAATAGATGTACATCGCCTGTTCGCCAGACGCCATTTTTACTGAGTTGTATGTACGCTCCGTTCCGCGGAAAACGTTCTGCATGCTTCCTGCAAGTATGACGCCGATGCGGTCCTTCCAGAAGCGGTTGCCGACGGAGAGTCCGCCTATGAAGTTAGGAGCAGGAGTGGAGTGGGTGGTTATCTTGGTAGGACCATTGGCGAAGTCGGATGTCTGCGCCTTATAGTCCTTGCCGTTAGCTTCGTAAGGCGACTTGTGTGTATAGTTGCTGCGGTCTGATGAGAGATAATCGCGTCCGTCCTTCCAGAAATAGTCGCTCATGCCTATGGCGGCATTCGCCTGTATCTGGAAATGCGATGGTGCGTCCTTCATCACCATGTCCACCACGCCACCGGCAGCGTCGCCCTCCATGTCGGCAGTAAGCGACTTCGACACCACGAGGCGGTCCATGAGGTCAGAGGGGAATATGTTGAGCGGTATGTATCGGTTCTTGTCGTCCGGACTCGGAATCTTCACGCCGTTGACCAGCGTATAGTTGTAACGCTTGTCCATGCCGCGGAGTATGGCGTATGAGGCTTCGCCGGAAGCGTCGCGCTCCATTGTCACTCCCGACACGCGCTGCAGCACGCTTGCCACGTTGACGTCAGGCGACAGCTGGATGCTCTGCTGGCTCATCACATTGAGCACGTTGCCGGCAGTCTTCTCCAAGTCGATGGCGCTGCGGTCAGAATGGCTCTCCTTGTGTCCCTTGATTACCACCTCGCCCAGTTCCTTGAGGTCCTCGTCGAGCGATATGCTAACGACGCCCTTGTCAGAAACCTCCACAGGAATCTCGCGGGTCTTATAGGATACGTATCTCACCACGAGCGTATATCGACCTTTGTCAGGCAGTTCGTGCAGGGTGAACGATCCGTCCAATCCCGTCGTTGTCTTCACGTTCGGCAACTCCTTCACCTCAATCACCGAGCCGATAAGCGGTTCGCCCGTACGATGGTCCTTGACGATGCCGTCAAGGGTGTGGGCTGAGGCTGCGGCTGATGAAGCGGCGATGAGAGCAGCGCTGATTAGAATTCGTTTCATGTTATTGCATCTTTTTGTTACGTTTCCTTCTGCTACTTGTTTTTCTCTATGCAGTGTATCACTTTTCCTTCTTTGTCAATCATCGACATTCTCAGCTGCTTCTTGTTGGCGGAGATGATGGAGAAGCCGTCTGCTGGCGAGCAGAACACGGTGCCGACAGTTTCCTTCACAGGACGTGCAAGCGAAGCGGATGAGTTGACCACGTAGTCGATGTTGTCGCCCTTCATGCGGATGTGCTGGAAGTTGTGGATGTGTCCGCAGGCGTAAATCGCTACATTATTATATTTGTGGAGAATGGGCAACAACTTTTTCTGCATGTCGGTGCGCTCGTATTCCGCCTTCGAGGTCTCGGCATATATAGGATGATGACCTACCACGACCACCCAGTCTTCGTTAGCTGTCTTAAGCGTGCGGTCCAGCCAGTCGAGCTGTGCCTGGTCGTCCTGCTTGCAAGCGTCAGGATACTTCTCGCTGTTCTCGCGATAACGGTCAATCAGTGGTGTGGTGTCGAGGAAGACGATGCGCAGTGTGGTGCCTTTGCTCTCGAACACCTTGGTGTAATAGCGTGCCGGCATCATCCAGCGGCGGCTCACCTTACCATAGTCGAGCACAGCCTGTGTGTTGCCGCGATACTCATGATTGCCAAGCACCGGAAACCAGTCGAGCATCAGTTCGGGATGAGAATAAACCTGCTCGAAGTTGGTGGTCCACAGCGGGTCGTTCACTGATGCCACGCCGTTGAAGTGATGGATGTCGCCGACGGCAAGCACACATTCCATGCCTGTGGTCTTCGCCATGTTTCCCATCAGTTCGGCGATGGGCTTCTGGTCGTAATAGCCATTGCGTCCGAGGTCGTTAGCCATGTAGAGCGTCACGTCGCCTTCCAGCTTTTTCCATTCTGTGGGTGTCTGCGCTTGCGCCTGCAAGCCACTGAGCAGCATAATGGCTGTTGCGATAAGCGCAACAATGCTGCTTCCTGAAAATCTCATTCTTTTCATTGTTCTTTCTGTCTACTTATTTTGTAATTCTTGTTTCACGCTGCAAAATTATGGATATCTTGTTGCAATGATATTACATAGGCTTTAAGATGACTTAACAATCAGAAAAAGCGTTAATCTTGGTTAATGTGCTTTGTGCTAAACTTACGATTCGATAATAATGGCTATATTTGTGCTTACCTTATTTATATATAATAAACTCGCAGACTACGGAATGAATCAAGAAAAATGCTTAATAACACGCATAAAGAGTAAGTGTTAAGGGCGAAAGACGAAATTATTTCGTAATTTTGCAGTTGTTATGGGCTATTTTGTATTGCCGTAACGTGTAACGAAGATCATAAATATAATATCCAAATATGAATATCTTAGAACTTAGTGAACAAGAGATTGTAAGAAGACAATGCCTTCAGACCCTCCGCGATATGGGTATCGACCCGTATCCAGCAGCCGAATTCCCCACCAACGCTTTCAGCACTGACATCAAAGCCGACTTCAAGGACGAGGACGAGCCGCGTGAGGTGGTGATAGCCGGACGAATGATGGGCCGCCGCGTGATGGGTAAGGCAAGCTTCGCTGAGTTGCAGGACTCGAAGGGCCGCATCCAGGTTTACGTGGCTCGCGACGAGATCTGCCCCGACGAGAACAAGGAACTCTATAATACAGTATTCAAGAAACTCCTCGACATCGGTGACTTTATCGGTGTAAAGGGCTTCGTGTTCCGTACACAGACCGGCGAGATTTCTGTACATGCAAAGGAACTCGTGCTCCTCTCGAAGAGCCTCAAGCCGCTGCCGATCGTCAAGTATAAGGACGGCGTGGCATACGACAAGTTCGACGATCCTGAGCTTCGCTACCGTCAGCGCTACGTTGACCTCATCGTTAACGACGGCGTGAAGGACACATTCCTCCAGCGTGCCACTGTCATCCGCACACTCCGCAGAGTGCTCGATGAGGCTGGCTACACAGAGGTGGAGACTCCGACACTGCAGGCTATCGCAGGTGGCGCTTCTGCACGTCCGTTTATCACACACTTCAACGCTCTCGACCAGGATATGTATATGCGTATCGCAACAGAGCTTTATCTGAAGCGTCTTATCGTAGGCGGCTTCGAGGGTGTTTACGAAATCGGCAAGAACTTCCGTAACGAGGGTATGGACCGCAACCACAACCCTGAGTTCACCTGCATGGAGCTGTACGTACAGTATAAGGACTATAACTGGATGATGGCTTTCACCGAGCAGCTTCTTGAGAAGATCTGTATAGCCGTAAACGGCAAGCCGGAGCGCGAGATTGACGGCAACATCGTCAGCTTCAAGGCTCCTTACCGCCGCCTCCCCATCCTCGACGCCATCAAGGAGAAGACAGGATTCGACTGCAATGGCAAGACAGAGGACGAAATCCGCGCATTCTGCCTTGAGAAGGGTATGGACGTGGACGAGACAATGGGCAAGGGCAAGCTCATCGACGAACTCTTCGGCGAGTTCTGCGAGGGCACATTCATCCAGCCTACATTCATCACCGACTATCCCGTCGAGATGTCGCCGCTCACAAAGATGCACCGCTCAAAGCCGGGACTCACAGAGCGTTTCGAGCTTATGGTTAACGGCAAGGAGCTTGCCAACGCTTACTCGGAGCTCAACGACCCCATCGACCAGGAGGAGCGCTTCATCGACCAGATGAAGCTTGCTGACAAGGGTGACGACGAGGCTATGATCATCGACCAGGACTTCCTCCGTGCTCTCCAGTACGGTATGCCTCCTACGTCAGGTATCGGCATCGGCATTGACCGTCTCGTGATGCTCATGACTGGCAAGACATTCATTCAGGAGGTGCTCTTCTTCCCGCAGATGAAGCCGGAGAAGAAGATGCCGCAGAGCACCATCAAGGAATGGGCTGAGATCGGCGTACCTGAGGAGTGGGCTTACGTTCTCCGCAAGGCTGGATTTAATCTCATCTCGGACATCCGCGACGAAAAGCCGCAGGGTCTGCAGCAGAAGATAGGCGAGATAAACAAGAAGTATAAGCTCGGCTACGAGAAGCCTTCTGTGGACGAAATCCAGCAGTGGATTGAGAAGAGCAATGTTTAGGAAGTGTTCGTCTGCGAGCATTTCTTTAAACATCAAGCATTAACCCGTTAAACATCAAAGAGCGTGTACAATCTCGGAAAAATAGCAATTATTGGAGGTGGCAGTTGGGCGACTGCCATCGCCAAGATTGTGATAGGTCACACCCATCACATAGGATGGTATATGCGCCGCGACGACAGCATAGAGGAGTTTAAGCGCATCAGTCACAATCCTAATTACCTTACCAGCGTACACTTCAACACAGACGAGATATTCTTCTCCAGCGACATCAATCGCATTGTGGAAGCTTATGACACGCTGGTATTCGTTGTGCCCTCGCCTTACCTCAAGAACCACTTGAAGAAGCTCAAGGCAAGGCTGCGCGACAAGTTTATTGTGACCGCCATCAAGGGCTTGGTGCCGGAGGACAACATCGCATGCTCGGAGTATTTCCATGAGGTGTATGATGTGCCCGACAGCAACCTTGCATGTATCGGAGGACCGTCACACGCTGAGGAGGTGGCTCTCGAGAGACTTTCCTATCTTACTATAGGATGCTCTGACCGCGATAAGGCACAGGCTTTCTGTGAGGTGCTCGACTCGGAGTTTATCAAGACGAAGACGTCAAGCGACGTCATCGGCATCGAGTATTCGTCGGTGCTAAAGAATGTCTATGCCATAGCGTCCGGCATTTGCAGCGGACTCAACTATGGTGACAACTTCCAGGCGGTGCTTATCTCTAACGCCGTACAGGAGATGTCGCGCTTCCTCTCTGCCATCAATCCCATTGAACGCAGCGTCTACGACTCGGTTTATCTCGGCGACTTGCTCGTGACGGGATATTCCAAGTTCTCGCGCAACCGCACATTCGGAACGATGATAGGCAAGGGATATAGCGTCAAGAGTGCGCAGATAGAGATGGAGATGATAGCGGAGGGATTCTTCGGCACAAAGTGTATGAAGGAGAAAAACCGTCATTATCACGTCAACATGCCCATCCTCGACGCTGTATATAACATCCTCTACGAGCGCATCAGCCCGCAGGTGGAGATAAAACTGCTTACCGATTCGTTCAGGTAATGGCATCCGATAAAACGATTTCAGATATACTATATAAATTATAAAGCAATGAAAACTATCAGTTTAGACATTACAAAAGCTACCTCTTTCCTCGCAGAAGGAGCAGTCAACGCTTATGAGTCTAAGGTAAAGGCCGCACAAGAGGCTCTTGAGAACGGCACATGCGCAGGTAACGATTTCCTCGGATGGCTCCACCTTCCGTCTTCCATCACTCCTGATTTCCTCGCGGAGATCGAGGCTGTGGCTAAGACGCTGCGCGAGAAGTGCGAGGTAGTGGTTGTGGCTGGTATCGGCGGCAGCTATCTCGGTGCACGCGCCGTAATCGAAGGTCTCGGCAATTCTTTCGCTTGGCTTGTTGCTGACAAGAACAACCCCACCATACTCTTCGCCGGTAACAACATCGGCGAGGACTATCTCTATGAGCTCACCACTTATCTTAAGGACAAGAAGTTCGGTGTGATCAACATCTCTAAGTCAGGTACTACCACTGAGACCGCTCTCGCTTTCCGTCTGCTCAAGAAGCAGTGTGAGGACCAGCGCGGCAAAGAAGAGGCTAAGGACGTCATCGTGGCTGTCACTGATGCCAAGAAGGGCGCCGCTCGCACATGTGCTGGCAAGGAGGGATATAAGAGCTTCATCATCCCCGACAACGTGGGTGGTCGTTTCTCAGTGCTCACTCCGGTGGGTCTTCTTCCTATCGCCGTTGCCGGATTCGACGTTAAGCAGCTCGTTGCTGGTGCTGCTGACATGGAGAAGGCTTGCGCTCTGGACGTTCCCTTCGCTGACAACCTCGCTGCTCAGTACGCAGCCACACGTCAGGCTCTCTACACACAGGCTGGCAAGAAGATTGAGATTGTTGCCAACTTCCAGCCGAAGCTCCATTACTTTGCTGAGTGGTGGAAGCAGCTCTACGGCGAGAGCGAGGGCAAGGAGCAGAAGGGCATCTTCCCCGCAGCTTGCGACTTCACCACAGACCTCCACTCTATGGGTCAGTGGATTCAGGAGGGCGAGCGCTCCATCTTCGAGACTGTTATCAGCGTAGAGACTCCTAACGAGAAGCTCCTCTTCCCGCACGACGACGAGAACCTTGACGGTCTGAACTTCCTCGAGGGCAAGCGTGTGGACGAGGTAAACAAGATGGCTGAGCTGGGCACACGCCTCGCTCACGTTGACGGCGGTGTTCCTAACATCCTTATCAACGTGCCTGAACTCAACGCTTACTACCTCGGTCAGCTCATCTACTTCTTCGAGAAGGCATGCGGCATCAGCGGACTCCTTGAGGAGGTCAATCCGTTCAACCAGCCGGGTGTTGAGGCTTACAAGAAGAACATGTTCGCTCTTCTTAACAAGCCGGGTTACGAGGCAGAGAGCAAGGCCATTCAGGAGCGCCTCGCTAACGAGAAGTAACATAAAGGGGAAACATTGATTTCCTCATATTAATATATCAAATAGGACTTACAGACCTTGTGAATGAGGCCTGTGAGTCCTATTGTCGGTCTATGGGACTGACAAAAATACGGAAACAACAAGATGATAAAAGAAGCTATAAAACACTATCTGGAAGCCAATTCCTTCACGGAGTTTGCTCCTCGTGTGGTGCTCTTCGACATGGACGGAGTGCTCTATAACTCCATGCCCAATCATGCTGTGGCATGGCAGGAGGCGATGAGCCAGTTCGGCATCCACTTCACTGCCGACGACTCGTATGCCACGGAGGGAGCACGCGGCGTCGACACCATCCGCCATTATGTCCGCATGCAGCAGGGCAAGGAGATAACGCCGGAGGAGGCGCAGCGCATGTATGACGTCAAGACGGAGATTTTCCATCGTATGCCGGTGGCTGAAATCTTCCCCGGTGTCCTTCCGCTTATGCAGAAGATAAAGGATGCTGGCATTACCATCGGTGTGGTGACGGGAAGCGGACAGCGACCGCTCTTCAAGCGACTGCTTAACGACTTTGACGGTTTCCTCACCGAAGACCATATCGTCACTGCTTACGACGTGGAGCGTGGCAAGCCCAATCCCGACCCTTATCTGATGGGACTGCGCAAGGCTGGTAACCTGCAGCCGTGGCAGGGCATCGTTGTGGAGAACGCTCCGTTGGGAGTTCGTGCCGGTGTGGCAGCCCGTATCTTCACGGTAGGCGTAAACAGCGGTCCGCTGCCTGATGCGGCTCTTGCTGACCAGGGAGCCAACATCGTGCTGCAGCGCATCACGGAACTCTGCGACCAGTGGAAGCAGTTTATCTAATCTCATAGGATTTAATCCCCATAATTGCTTTATAAAATGACCCTAAACGAATTTCTTTCCGAGTGGGAGAGTGCTTCGCCGACGCTTGTTGTCCACACGAGCGGTTCGACGGGCAAGCCGAAACCTATGACTGTGGAGAAGCGTCGCATGGAGGCATCGGCACGCATCACCTGCGACTTCCTTGGTCTGCAGCCCGGCGACACAGCCCTGCTCTGCATGCCGCTCGACTTCATTGCGGGCAAGATGGTGGTGGTGCGCAGCATCGTCCGCCGTCTGAAGCTGGTCTGCGTCAAGCCGTCGGGTCATCCGCTTCAGGGCATAACGGAGGCACCTGTGTTTGCTGCTATGGTGCCGATGCAGGTGTATAACAGTATGCAGGTGCCCGAAGAACTACGTGTGCTGCGTCAGATTCGCCACCTCATAATCGGAGGTGGAGCCGTCAGTGACGATATGGCGAAGCTGTTGCGTGAGTTTCCTAATGCAGTGTGGAGCACATACGGCATGACCGAAACGCTGTCGCACATAGCCCTTCGCCGACTCAGCGGTCCTGAAGCCAGCTCATGGTATACGCCATTCGCAAGTGTATGCGTCAGCACCAACGCCGACGGATGCCTTGTCATTGATGCGCCGGAGGTGTGCGCCCAGCCACTGGTCACTAACGACATCGTCGAGATTGACTCTGACGGACGCCGCTTCCGCATTCGTGGACGCCGCGACAACGTGATATGCAGCGGCGGCATCAAGCTACAGATAGAGGAGATGGAGGAGAAGCTTAGGCAACACACCGACGTGGAGTTTGCCATAACGAAGCGACCCCATCCCAAGTTCGGCGAGACGGTTGTACTGCTGGCTGTCACCGATGATATGGAGGCGATGCGGACATTGTGTCAAGACCATCTCTCCCGATACGAACAGCCCCACGCCTATATCTCCGTTCCTGCCATACCACTCACCGCCACAGGCAAACCGGCACGCGCCGAGATGATGCGCATAGCGGCAGAGGCAGCGGCGGAATAACAACAACATTAAAAAGAAAGGAGCCTTATTATGAAACAGAATATAGTGATATCGGAAAATCTGGAGCGCAGCCTTGTGGTTGCCATTTCGGAATGTCAGCACGACCGCCTCTTCGTTCTCACCGACGAGACCACGAAGCGTCTCTGCTGGCCTAAACTCAGCAGTATGCGCTGCATGCATGAAGTGACGCTCATCACCATTCCCGCCACCGACACTAACAAGAACCTCGAATCATTGGCTCTCGTCTGGGACGCGCTCAGCAAGGGTGGCGCCACCCGCCATTCGCTGCTTATCAATCTGGGTGGCGGCATGGTAACGGACCTTGGAGGATTCGCTGCTGCCACCTTCAAGCGCGGCATCGACTTCATCAACATCCCCACAACGCTCCTTGCAATGGTTGACGCGTCGGTTGGCGGCAAGACAGGTGTCAACTTCAATGGACTGAAGAACGAAATAGGTGTGTTTGCTGATGCACGCTTTGTTATCATCAGCACGCTCTTCCTCGACACTCTCGATATGCCTAACCTTTGCTCCGGCTATGCCGAAATGCTCAAGCACGGTCTTATCAATGACGAGCGGATGTGGGCAGAACTTGTAGGCTTCAGTCTTCATAATCCCGACTTCTCACAGTTGCAGCGCATGGTGGGCGAGTCGATAGCCGTGAAGGAGCGCATCGTTCAGCAGGATCCACATGAGAAGGGACTGCGCAAGGCTCTCAATCTCGGACATACCATCGGTCACGCCATCGAGTCGTTCGCCATGGAGCAGGGCAGACCGATGCTCCACGGATATGCCGTGGCGTACGGATTGGTGGGCGAGCTTTATCTGAGCGTATGCAAGACAGCGTTCCCCGTTGACCGTTTGCGCCAGACAGCACGCTTCATCCGTGAGGCTTACGGCACACCCGCCATCACCTGCGATGACTATCCCAAGCTCCTCAACTTGATGAAGCACGACAAGAAGAATACGTCCGGCATCATCAACTTCTCGCTCCTCGCCAACATCGGCGACGTAAAGCTCAATCAGACTGCCAGCGAGGAAGAGATAAAGGAAGCGCTCGACTTCATCAGGGAAGGGTAATATAGTATGAACAATATTTAAACTCTACATATATACAACAATGGATTTAGAGAAAATAAAGGAAACCCGTCTTCATCTTGACGGATTGTCCAACACACTTGGCATGGAATTTATCTCAACTCCCGAGCCCGACACATGTCAGGCGAAGATGAAGGTGGACGAGAAGAATCGTCAGGTGTTCGGATTTCTTAGTGGCGGTGCCTCGTTGGCGCTTGCCGAAAATCTTGCCGGTGTCGGCTCTATGGCGTTATGCCCGGACAAGATCTGTGTGGGCATCAATGTCAGCGGCAGCCATGTCAAGGCTGTCATGGAGGGCGACACCGTCACAGCCACAGCGCATCTTCTCCATCGTGGAAAGACGCTGCATCAGTGGCATATCGACATCACGAATAAGGCTGGCGAACTGATTTCGTCGGTGGAAGTCACTAACTTCGTGATGAACAAACCTAACAAATAAAGCTAACTTACTGAACTTTTGCAAGTTCAATAACTAATTGTATTGAAACAGATGAACTTCGTTTATTACCGTCTGCCTCATATCCAGCAGGTATTTCGTGGCGTGATGAGGAAGGAGCCTGAGGAATTGGCTTCGCTTGCCGAACTCAACGGGCGTCGCGGCTTTGTCATCGCTCCGTTCGCCCCGTCGGACGATTGCCCCATACTGCTGCTCGACGTGGAGTGGGAGCCGATGGAGCTGCCAGCCGATACGATGGCGGAGGCGTCTCTTGTGGATGCCGACTTCTCCAAAGAACAGGAGAGCTATGCCATCGACTTCGAGAATTTCCATGCGCAGCTGCGTGACGGGACGTTCAGCAAGATTGTCCTTGCCCGCAGCGCCCGACTTACCGCCACGGAGGACGTGTCGCCCCTTACGCTTTTCGCAAGGGCTTGCCGTCGTTATCCTCGTATGTTTGTGGCTCTCTTCTCCACGGAGCGCAGCGGCACGTGGCTCGTTGCCACTCCAGAGGTGCTCGTTCGCGGTACGCATGACGAGATGAGGACGATGGCGCTTGCCGGCACGATGCGCCTCACTGAGGACCAGCTGTCTTTCGATACGGAAGGGGGCAGCGTCTCTGAGGCTGACATCCACTGGAGCACGAAGAACCGACAGGAGCAGCATTACGTCGAGACGTACATCACGGAGTGTGTGGAGCATTTCTCTGACGATTTCTCCGTGAAGGGTCCGTCTACGGCGAGGGCTGGCGACCTGGTGCATCTGCGCTCCGACATCACCTTCAAGCCTTACTCGATGGACGTGCTTGGCAATCTGCTCAATGCCCTCCATCCAACGCCTGCCGTGTGTGGTATCCCTAAGGACACGTCACGCGACTTTATTCTGCGTAACGAGTCGTTGCCGCGCCTCTATTACAGTGGATTCTCCGGCATTCTCAATCCAGACGGCGAGACCAGTCTGTTCGTCACTCTGAGGTGTATGCGTATGGAAGACGTGAGCGATGAGAATGCCGCCCCGCGCCGCTTTACGCTTTATGCTGGCGGCGGCCTCCTGAAGGAAAGTTCGTGCCAGACAGAATGGGACGAGACGGAGGCGAAGATGAATACAATGAGACAAACGTTCAAGAAATAAGAGTTAAAGTTCAAGATATAAGTTTATAAACTGATGTTCTGTAACAAGGAAAACGTAAACCTTCTCACAGCTCTGCTTGTCAAGTATGGTGTGACGGATGCTGTGGTGTGCCCTGGTAGTCGCAATGCCCCGATAGTGCATAACCTTAATGAGTGTGACCGTATAACGTGCCGCCCTGTCACGGACGAGCGTTCAGCGGGCTTCTATGCTCTGGGTATGGCTCAGGCCACGCATCGTCCTGTGGTGGTGTGCGTGACATCGGGTTCGGCGTTGCTCAATGTGATGCCTGCCGTGGCTGAGGCTTATTATCAGCACGTGCCGCTTATCGTGGTGTCTGCCGACCGCCCCGCACAATGGATTGACCAGCTCGACGGACAGACGCTTCCTCAGCCTGACGCTCTCGGACGCTTCGTGAGACGCGCCGTGCAACTGCCTGAACCGCATAACGACGAGGAGCGATGGTACTGCCGCCGCCTTGTCAACGAGGCTCTCTTCCTCGCCACTTGTCGTCAGCCGGCTCCCGTGCACATCAACGTGCCCATCACGGAACCGCTCTTTACCTTCGATGTTGAGGCGTTGCCGAATGTTGAGCGATGGACAATGATGACGGAGGAACGCCGTCTGCCTTATGCTTGTGAGGCTATCACAGCCCGCATTGCCAAGGCGGAACGTCCGCTTATCGTCATAGGTCAGATGCCGGCTGGTGTGTTTGACGGTCGGAAGCTGGAGCGTCTGATGGAGCGTTACGTGGTGTTCGCCGAGCCGCTTTCCAATGCGTCGGGCACGAATGTCCACTTCGATGAGGCGGTGAAACGTATCTCCGGCATGTCTGCTGATGAGGCTCACAGCTACCGTCCCGACTATATCGTCTATCTCGGTGACACCATCGTGAGCAAGGCTACGCGCCGTTGGTTGCGCAGCATTGGTGCTCCGTCATGTCTTGTTACGCCAAACGCCCTTGAACCGCACGACCCGTTGATGACGCTCACGGACATCGTGGAATGTCCTTACGGCGACGTCAGTAGCTTGCTGGACGCGTTGACGGCGACGCCGGCGAATGATGAGAGAGGCTTTTACGAGCGCTGGAAGCTCTTGCTCTACGAGTGCGCTGAGCGTGCTGCCGAGTATGAACCTGAGTTTTCGCAGATGGCGGTGGTGAGGTATTTCGAGGAACAGCTCGACGACCTTGACGTGGATGTCTTCGTACATTACGCCAACAGCTCCGCCATTCGCCTTGCCTGCATCTACGCCAACCACTACGTATGGTGTAATCGTGGTGTGAACGGCATCGAAGGTTCGCTGTCCACGGCGGCTGGATTCTCGCTTGCCTCGACGGGACTGACGGTCTGCGTAATCGGAGACCTCAGCTTCTTCTACGACCAGAACGCGCTGTGGAACCGAAACCTCAACGGCAGTCTGCGCATCCTTCTCCTCAACAACCGCACGGGTGGCATCTTCCGCTCTCTGCCGGGTCTGAAGGACAGTCCGGCTGCTGACGACATGGTGGCAGCGACGCACGAGACAACGGCACAGGGCATCTGCACCCAGAACGACATCGGCTATCTATCCGCAAAGAACATGCAGGAGGCACAAATCGGCATTGTGACGCTGCTGACGCGTCAGACTGACCGCCCCCTGCTGCTGGAGGTGTTCACCGAAGCAGAAGCGGACGCTAAAGCGACTTTTGATTTTTATATTGCTGAATAATTGCTATATCGAATATATATATATGGAAAAGGAGAATAAGCTCATACTGTTCAAAGATAATAATGGCAAGGTATCTGTAAATGTGCGCTTTGCTGATGAGGATGTATGGTTGACACAAGAGCAATTAGCTCAAATATATGCCACCACACAACAGAATGTCAGTCAGCATATTAAGAGTATCTATGCTGACCAGGAACTTATTGATGAGGCAACTCACAAGAAATTCTTGTTAGTTCGTCAGGAAGGCTCTCGTCAGGTAAAACGTGAGATAGACCATTATAATCTTGACATGATTATCGCCCTTGGTTATAGAGTACAATCTCCTGTGGCTGTACATTTCCGCCGATGGGCAACTGAGCGTTTGCATGAGTATATCCAAAAAGGATTTGCAATGGACGATGAGAGATTGAAGCAAGGTGGAAATCGTTATTTTAGAGAGTTACTACAGAGGATTCGTGATATTCGTAGTAGTGAACGTAATTTCTATCAGCAGGTGACGGATATATATGCAACATCAGTAGATTATGATCCTCGGGCAAAGATGACAAAAATGTTCTTTGCTTCTGTACAGAACAAAATGCACTATGCAGTACACGAACATACTGCTGCAGAATTGATATATGAACGAGTGGATAATGAAAAGCCATTCGTTGGTATGACCAATTTTAAGGGTAATTATGTAACTCGCGATGATGTGAAGATAGCTAAGAATTATCTGACAGAATTGGAGCTGCAGCGTTTGAATCTTTTGACTTCGCAGTTTCTCGATTTTGCAGAATTTCAAGCCTTAGAGCAGACCCCGATGCGGATGGCGGATTGGATTGCTGCACTTGATGATCAAATTCTGCGCCTTCGCAAGAATATATTGGAAGGGAATGGCAGTATTTCGCATAAGGAAGCCATAGAGAAGGCTGAACGAGAATTCGAGATTTATAGAGAACGTGAGATGCGTATGCTGGAAAGTGATTTTGACAAGGCTATTAAGCAATTAAAGGACAAATAACTTGTCTACCTGTCTTACTGTCTAAACAATAATAATATAACCAACTTACAACAATATGGAAAAAAGAAATTGGGTGCCCGTGGAGGGCTTTGACTTTAAGGAAATCCTGTTTGAGGAATACGATGGCATCGCCAAGATCACCATCAACCGTCCTCGTTATCGTAATGCCTTTACACCCCGCACCACGTGGGAGATGTCGCAGGCATTCGCTTGGTGTCGTGAGGCGCAGCGCATCAGCGTTGTCATCCTTACCGGAGCCGGCGACAAGGCGTTCTGCTCTGGTGGCGACATGCATGTGAAGGGACGCGGCGGCTATGTCGGCGACGACGGCGTACCACGTCTTAACGTCCTCGACGTGCAGAAGCAGATACGCTCCCTGCCGAAGCCCGTCATCGCCATGGTCAACGGTTACGCCATCGGTGGCGGACATGTCCTCCACCTTATGTGCGACCTCACCATCGCCAGCGACAACGCCATCTTCGGTCAGACCGGACCTAAGGTAGGATCCTTCGATGCCGGTTTCGGTGCCAGCTATCTCGCCCGCATCGTCGGTCAGAAGAAGGCCCGCGAGATATGGTTTATGTGCCGTCAGTATAGCGCCGTCGAAGCAGAGCGCATGGGAATGGTGAACAAGGTGGTGCCCCTGGATCAGCTTGAGGACACCTGCGTGGAGTGGGCGCAGACCATGATGGAGCGCTCGCCGCTTGCCCTTCGTATGATTAAGGCTGGTCTCAATGCCGAGCTTGACGGACAGGCTGGCATACAGGAACTTGCCGGCGACGCCACCATGCTCTATTACATGCTCGACGAGGCACAGGAGGGAGGTCGTGCGTTCCTTGAGAAGCGCAAGCCCGACTTCAGCAAATACCCCAAACTGCCCTAACCGTCATTCCTTATGAGCTATAAGATAGACATAGAGCCGCGCACGTTCCACTTCAAGCAACCCGCTGGAACGTCGCGCGGCATCTACACCACACGCCAGTCATGGTTTCTCACCGTCACCGATACGGAGCGTCCCGGCGTGAGCGGAGTGGGAGAGTGTGCCCCGCTCCCCGACCTCAGTTGCGACGCCCGTCCCGACTATGAGCGCACCTTGCGTTCGCTGTGTGGCATGGTGGAGACGATGGGACGTGTGCCAGCAGATATGCTCCGCCCTTATCCCTCCATGCTCTTCGGTCTTGAGACGGCCCTGCTCGACCTCCAGAACGGAGGCAAGGGCATGCTCTTCGACACACCGTTCACACGCGGCGAGGAAGGCATCACCATCAACGGACTGGTGTGGATGGGAAGCTTCGATGAGATGCTTGAGCGTCTTGAGGCTAAGATGCGTGACGGATTTCGCTGCGTGAAGCTGAAGATCGGAGCCATCGACTTTAACCACGAGTTGTCGCTTGTCCGCCATATTCGTGAGGCATTCACGAAGGATCAGATAGAGTTGCGTGTAGACGCCAATGGCGGTTTCTCTCCTGCACAGGCCCCGCAACGCCTGGAGCAGCTCGCCCGTTACGACATCCACTCCATCGAACAGCCCATCCGTCAGCACCAGTGGCGTGACATGGCTGCATTATGTCGTGAAACGCCCATCCCCATAGCCCTCGACGAAGAGCTTATCGGCGTAAACCTCCCCGGCATGAAGGAGGAACTGCTCGACACCATCCGTCCCCAATACATCATCCTCAAGCCATCGTTACATGGCGGAATGAGTGGAGCAAGGGAATGGATAAGCATGGCAGCCGAGCGAGGCATCGGCTCGTGGATGACCAGTGCCCTCGAAAGCAACGTAGGTCTGAACGCCGTGGCACAGCTTGCCGCCGACATCTACGGCCCCGACATAAAGATGCCGCAAGGCCTCGGCACCGGACAGCTGTTCACGGACAACGTGGAGATGCCGCTGAAGATAAAAGGTGAGAAAATCTGGAGGTGTTAGCAGTAAAATCATGAATTTATCTATTACCAGTAGATAAAAACCAGTGAATTTATCTATTGCCAGTAGATAAATCGCTGTATAACGTCATTTGCATTTAGCTACGCCATCTTATAAAACACAAAAAACGGCTATAGACGCCCCGCGTTAAAGGGACAGTCTATAGCCGTTTTCTCTATTTATGTATCCGATTTTATTTCAAAATCTTCTTTGTATATGTCTTGCCGTCAGCAACAACTCTTATGACATAGACACCATGAGGCAGATTGTTGATATTGAAGTCGCCGTTGTTAGAATCGAAACTCCTTGAAGTACCGTCCATAGAAACAATACGACCTGATGTTACAATCGTACCATTGAGCATTAATTTGCCTGATGTCTTGTCAAACAACAGACCACTGTTGTCTGTATCCATTTTTTCTATTCCAGTCGGAGTGACAACATCAACAAGCCAACCCTTATCTGTAGCAATAGTCGCGTCTGCAGTTTTTGCTCCAGGGTTACCCTCTACGAACAGCCATTTCATCCATCCACTGTATTCAGGTGCTGGTGTAAAATCGTCAAGAACAGGCAACTGCTCGTAAATTCTTTCCAAAGCATTGTCTTCAAATAGGTTATTTCTCAAAGACAGAGAAACAATCTTGTTGTTTTCGTTCAGATTCAGACTGTTCAACTTGTTGTTGTCGAGATGAGCAAGATACAAGTTGTCACCATAGCTTACATTCACACCGGTGATTTCGTTGTTCTTCGCCTCCAACCAGTATATGCTGCTACTCTTAGGATCAAGCACCTTCAGCTTATTGTTGTTTACAATCAATGTTGTCAAATCAGAACCTGAGAATTCAATCTTCTCAATATTGTTATCCGATCCGAAGAACTTTTCAAGAACATAACACTTTGAAAGGTCTACTGTTCCACTAAGTTTATTGTTATTAGCAACAATCTCTGATGCTGATGAAGCAAGGTTGAAGTCGAAACTTTCAAATTCATTGTTGGCAATGTTCAGCACCGTCAGGAACGGCATCTTTTTAGGAGGTATCACGCTGCTCAGTTTATTATCGTTGAGCCACAGACTCTGTAACATGATACAGTTTGTCAGGTCGGCTCTTGTCAACTTGTTGTTGTTGAAAGCTGCCATTGTGATATTACTGCACTTAGAGAGATCAATGCCGCAAATCTGGTTATTTTGAGCCATTATTACCTTCAGGTAATTGCTTGCAGGATTTAATTCTGCAATCTTATTATCATTGCAATACAGATAGACAAGCTTATTGAGCATTGAGACATCAAGTATCTCAAGATGGTTAGAACCAACAGAGAGATTCTCAAGCAACTTATTGTTTGAGAGGTCAAGCGTCTGCAACTGGTTCTTGTCTGCAAAGAAAGTGGTCAGGTTGTTGGCAGAACTCAAGTCAATTCCAGTCAAATCATTGTATGTGACATCGATTGTTTCAAGGGCTGTACAGCCTTTCACATTAAGCTTCTTCAAGTGGCTCTTCTGCAAATCAAGGTATGTAAGCTTCTTGCAGTTACCGAAGTCTAACTCTTTGAGCTGAGTACTTGCACAGAAGAGTTTCTGAAGAGACTTTGCCTCGCCTAAGTTCAGGGAGGTCAACGGGTTTCTGTCGCATGCAAGCTGTTCGAGCTGTTCATTCTTCGAAACGTCAAGTTCTGTAATTGCATTGTTGAAGCAAGCCAGTGATTTCAGGTTAGGCATATTGCTAACGTTCAATTGTGTCACTGCATTGTTGCCGAATCCTAAGTTTGTTGCTTCAGGAGCATAAATCTTGATAACAGTACCTTTCAGCACGTTTTCCAGATTCTGATAAGAACTGTTGCTTTCGTCATACTTATATGTAACCTTCACACCGTCACCCCAGTCTACATACATATCAGCAGCACAATCAATGGCGAACACGTATTTTGTGCCCACTACTTCAGGTGAGATTACGAACATTGCAGAAGCATCACCAAGCACGTCTGCTGTCTGTTCCGATTTCCATCCCTTTGCTTCAAAAGCTGTTATATCTGCAGCCTCAGAACCGGGATTACTGCCAAAAGCCATAATACCCTTCCACATCACGTCTTCTGGCAGAATTTCCATTCCGTTGATGTCAGGAAGAGATGCGAACATTGCCTCAAGTGCTTCCTTGCTCATATTGTTGCTCTTAACAGAGCCGCCTTCTATATCAAGTTGCTTTGAGAAGCTGAGATTTTCAATTTTGTTTCCTGCGCAATTCAGGTATCTAAGATTCTTGTTTGCTTTCAGGTCAAGAACAGAAATGTAGTTTGAAGAACAATTAAGGTTCATCAAGGCAGTGTTCTTTGAAAGATCAAGATTTTCAATGTCATTTAAAGAACAATTGAGCGTATCTACTTTTGCTAACTGCGACATGTCTATTGCCGTCAGTTTATTATCGTTACAGTCAAGATATGTAAGATCATCATTGTTAGCAAAATTAAGGCTTGTCAATGCGTTTCCTGCTACGTTGACCTTCTGGAGTTTAGTGTTTGAAGAGAAATCAATATCCGTTAGTCCACATTTTTCAACGATAATATCTCTCAGTTCAGTAACGGCCGAAACATCCAAACCGCTGAGACCTAACAAAGAAGCCTTCAGTGTTTCTATATTATGATTCGAGCTGAGTTCCATCTCAGTAAGTTTTGTTCCTGTAACATCAAGATATTTGAGGTCAGGACAAACTGAAGTGGTAAGTGTGGAAATATTGGTATTGTATTGCAATTTAAGGGTTTGCAGCTCTGGAAATTTGCTTAAGTCCACAACTGAAAGTTTGTTATGATTGGCTGCAAAGTATTTAAGAGCTGGGTATGAAGGGACGTAATCAAGGTTGAACAATTTGTTGCATGATACGTCGAAATATGTCATCGCGTCGCTTTCTGGCCAACTTATGCTCTTCGGCACGCGAAGGTTGTTTACTGATACGTCAAGGTATTCAAGCTTTGTACTACCGCTTAAGTCAAGAACTTCAAGGCTGTTCTGATTCAAGTCAACATGAGTAAGATTCACTCCGTTAGGAAACTCCAGCTTCTGGAGTTGGTTGCGAGCAGCGATTAAGGTTTCCAGTGCCGGATTATTTGAAAGGTCAATACTTGACACAAGATTTCCGGATATGTCTAAGAGTCTAAGAGCTGGTTCGTTCAGGACAACTCCTTTAATTGAGTCATCTTTACAACTGAATCCCTGTATCGGGTCATCAGCATTGAGCGAGTATACTCTGATGGTGTCACCATAAGTCCTGTCGGAGAAAGCTACTGTTCCTCCCCAAGGGTAATCTCTGGTGTTACCATTACCAAAATCAACATAGAAGCCGCTCTGAGAGGTGAATGCAGAAAAAGAGAGGAGCTTTCCTTCATTTTGTGCACCTTGCGTGGCTATCTTAATCGCCGGCACTCCTGATGCCTTGTCTTGTGCCGTCATCACCATTGAGAATAACGGCAGCATGAATAATGAAGTGAGTAAAATTGATTTCTTCATACATGTTGTTTTTAAAATGAATGCCGCAAAAATACGTATATTTTCCGAGGAAGTAAAGCTAAAGAAGGAAAAACATTTCTTATAACGTTCTTTTTAACACTATCAATACCAATTATGAGATATTTTCGGACTATATTTAATGTGTAATGGTGTCGAACTTATTCGTTAAAAGCACTTTGTCGTTTATTTTTATCTTTTAGTTTTTATTTGTTTGCAAAATAATATATATCTTTGCAATCGACAAGTGAATGTAATATACTGATTGACTTTTATTAAAATATTTTTTAATACAAATATTGATATATAATTTTAATAACAAGTAACTGACGCAATAATAAAGATATAGTTTTACATATTAAATAACTCAAAATTTTAATTATGGAAAAGGCATTACACAAATTATTGGCTACCTTGTTGTTTGTCTCGTTAGGCATAACAACAGGATGGGCACATGCTGTCAACAAACAGACAGTGGAAGCTGACAATCCAGTACAGCCAGAAGAAGAGGTGCAAACCGTTGACTTGCCCTATTCTGTCGCATTCGATGAGGATCCTACAGCTGAAGGCGGATGGACAGTAGTCGACAATAGCATGCAGGCTGGCACTACATGGACATACGGCTCTTACACCACGTTCGAAGGCTCGCGTCTCGGCATGGGTATGCAAGCTGACTACGGCGGCGGTCCCAACGGTGCCGGTCCCAATGACTACCTCATCTCTCCGGCTTTCAGTCTTGAGGCAGGAAAGACCTACACTATAGACATGTCATACACCACTTACCAGACAGGCGGCAACATCCTTCTTGAGTACGGTACTGACATCACTGACGTTTCTTCATTCACACAGTTCGCTACGGCACAGAAGGACGGTAACAAGTACTATCCTAACGACAAGTTCGAGCTGACCGTTCCTGAGGACGGTGTATACTATATCGCTCTCCACGCCAAGGCCGTTGAAAGCAGCAATTATGCTTATACATACGTATTCGACTTTGCTGTATCAGAGAAGCCCGAGGAAGTAAAGCCTACACCTCTTCCTTATTCCATTGCATTCGATGAAGATCCTACGGCAGAAGTCGGTTGGACAGTAGTGGACAATAGTCTGCAGTCAGGCACAACATGGACATACGGCTCTTACACCACGTTCGAAGGCTCGCGTCTCGGCATGGGTATGCAAGCTGACTACGGCGGCGGTCCCAACGGTGCCGGTCCCAATGACTACCTCATCTCTCCGGCTTTCAGTCTTGAGGCAGGAAAGACCTACACTATAGACATGTCATACACCACTTACCAGACAGGCGGCAACATCCTTCTTGAGTACGGTACTGACATCACTGACGTTTCTTCATTCACACAGTTCGCTACGGCACAGAAGGACGGTAACAAGTACTATCCTAACGACAAGTTCGAGCTGACCGTTCCTGAGGACGGTGTATACTATATCGCTCTCCACGCCAAGGCCGTTGAAAGCAGCAATTATGCTTATACATACGTATTCGACTTTGCTGTATCAGAGAAGCCCGAGGAAGTAAAGCCTACACCTCTTCCTTATTCCATTGCATTCGATGAAGATCCTACGGCAGAAGTCGGTTGGACAGTAGTGGACAATAGTCTGCAGTCAGGCACAACATGGACATACGGCTCTTACACCACGTTCGAAGGCTCGCGTCTCGGCATGGGTATGCAAGCTGACTACGGCGGCGGTCCCAACGGTGCCGGTCCCAATGACTACCTCATCTCTCCGGCTTTCAGTCTTGAGGCAGGAAAGACCTACACTATAGACATGTCATACACCACTTACCAGACAGGCGGCAACATCCTTCTTGAGTACGGTACTGACATCACTGACGTTTCTTCATTCACACAGTTCGCTACGGCACAGAAGGACGGTAACAAGTACTATCCTAACGACAAGTTCGAGCTGACCGTTCACGAAGACGGTGTATACTACATCGCTCTCCACGCCAAGGCCGTTGAAAGCAGCAACTATGCCTACACATACGTATTCGATTTTGCAATTTCAGAGGCTGATCCTACCAGTATCAACGGTATCTGCAATATTCCTAATAATGCTGTTGTAATGGTTTACACTATAGATGGAAGAATAGCAAGTACAAATGCTGATTTCAGAAATCTTGCAAAGGGAACTTATATAGTTACTGTGAAAGCAGATGGTAAGACACAAAGTTTTAAGATTGTGAAATAATCTTTTGTAACAGGTGAAATAATTTCACATAATAATAAATGGGAAGAAAACGTAATGAAGTTTTCTTCCCATTTTATTTATAATCAATTGTATATTAAGAACGGTAGCGCTTTTACTGCTTCAAATTGGAAATATCCTCAAGTGATAATCCTGTCATTTCAGCAACAAGATCTTGTGTAACGCACCGATTGGGGTTAAAACAGCTCATTTAGCGGGTTCTTTTCTAATTCTTCGGTGGTTCGCCGAAGACAATATTTGCCTTTCTGATGCTCAATACTATGAGTTCGGCGCACAACAAAATCTTTGGTGCGAAATTCTTGAGTTTTGAGCGTGCAGCGATAGTATGCTGACATACAGCTGATTATGCTGCTGAGAAGAGAAGTGTGCAATGAATGACGGAGCAAAACAAGCATCATTGGGTGCAATAGTGCCACTTTTACACTCCAATAGCGCCACTTTTATCATACAATAGCGCCACTTTTACACTCTAATAGTGGCACTATTGGACTGTAAAAGTGGCGCTATTGTTAAGCTCGGGTGCTGTTTGCACAGCAAAACACCGTAAAAACAGCAAACCGGAACTCTAGAATTGATTTTTATTTTGTAACAAATTTTTACTTTTTGTACGATATTTGCATGCTTTTCCTGCCATTGTCTTCATGAGTGAGGTCTGAATTATGACGGATAGCTATAAATCATAATTCTGTGCAACTCAATCCTAATGATTTACATCAGGTCTGTGTTGGGAAATGGTTCTCTTGAGACCTGATTTAAAGCTTTTTGTTTATTGCTTCAAACTGGATATCTCCTCAAGTGACAATCCAGTCATTTCTGCAACAAGTTCAGTGGACATGCCCTTGTCAAGCATTTTTCTTGCAACTTCCGCACGACCTTCCGCACGACCTTCCGCACGACCTTCCGCACGTCCTTCCGCACGACCTTCCGCAAATTTCTTCTTCTCTGCCGTTCTTATGGCATTGACTATATCGCGGTAGGCATTGACGCTGTCTTCATATAGCTTCAGTTCCTGTTTGTTAAACTTGGCTATCTCTGCTTGCTCGAAAAGACGGGTGAAGACACGCTCCTGCAGTGCGGCAGGACGCTGCATTAACTTGGAGAGATTCTTTAATATGTACATCCACTTGTCATACATAGTGACAAGTTCGTTCTCTTTTTTATCAAACTTAGGTATCTCTACGTATATGTATGTAAGCTTGTCATAGAATACCTCGTGGGTATCCACCTCCATCAACTTCACTTCATGGTGCCAGCGCTTAGCATTCTCAAGGCCATCAGCAAAATTGAAGTTCAGCAAGCCTATTGTGTATACTGGGTTGAGATGGAAGTCCCAATCACCTCCACGCTGCGCCTGTTCACGAATAGGAAACGTGGAATAATAGATTGTTCGGTCCTTGAAGAACTCTTGGTATACGTTCTGCATCTCTACAATGAACTTCTCGCCCTTGTCGTTCTCGCAATATACATCGAAGATGGCACGACGGGCATCTGAACGGTCGCCAAGTTGTTCGGAGTTAAGATAAGTGACGTCCTGCACGTTCTGCTCGCCATGAAACATAGCATTCAGGAAGCTTATAAGCAAATCCTTATTAAACTCAGAGCCAAACAAGCGCTTAAAGCCAAAATCTGTATGTGGATTTATGTATTTTTCTATCATAATGCTGCTTTTATTATTCCATCAGCAAATTTACTGCATTTTCGTTAATAAACCAACGTCGGCAGTTGGAAATAATTTATACATGCCTTATCAAAGCCTTATCTCTGTTAGTAAGCAGATGTAAACTTTATGAATGGCACAACCTTGATGTTGTATCCGTCCTTGTTTATCTCCCTCTTTTTATCCAATTATTACGCTGTAGTGGATAAAAAACTGCAATAGTAGAGCTATATCCGGTGCATAGCATCGGTGATCTATATCTTCACTTTATAAGTCTTGTCTGCGATGCGGATGAGATATTTATTCTTCGAAACCTCTTGTTTGAGACTGTAAAAGTGGCACTTTGAGGGCACTATGGGGCTTTTGATGGTTTGCAAGGGTGGCTTTGATGCTGTAAAAACCCATAAAAACGGCTTTTTGAATCTCTATAATTGATTTTTGCTTTGTAACAAGCTTTTACTCTTTGTACGATATTTGCATGCTTTTCCTGCCATTGTCTTCATGAGTGAGGTCTGAATTATGACGGATAGCTATAAATCATAATTCTGTGCAACTCAATCCTAATGATTTACATCAGGTCTGTGTTGGGAAATTGTTCTCTTGAGACCTGATGTAAAGCTTTTTGTTTATTGCTTCAGACTAGATACCTCCTCAAGTGATAATCCTGTCATTTCTGCAACAAGATCAGCAGACATACCATTGTCAAGCATTTTTTTCGCAACTTCCACAATACCTTCTGCACGTCCTTCTGCACGTCCTTCCGCACGTCCTTCCGCTATGCCTTCTGCACGTCCTTCTGCAAATTTCTTCTTCTCTGCCGTTCTTATGGCATTGACTATATCGCGATAGGCATTGACGCTATCTTCATATAGCTTCAGTTCCTGCTTGTTAAACTTGGCTATCTCTGCTTGCTCGAAAAGACGGGTGAAGACACGCTCCTGCAGTGCGGCAGGACGCTGCATTAACTTGGAGAGATTCTTTAATATGTACATCCACTTGTCATACATAGTGACAAGTTCGTTCTCTTTTTTATCAAACTTAGGTATCTCTACGTATATGTATGTAAGCTTGTCATAGAATACCTCGTGGGTATCCACCTCCATCAACTTCACTTCATGGTGCCAGCGCTTAGCATTCTCAAGGCCATCAGCAAAATTGAAGTTCAGCAAGCCTATTGTGTATACTGGGTTGAGATGGAAGTCCCAATCACCTCCACGCTGCGCCTGTTCACGAATAGGAAACGTGGAATAATAGATTGTTCGGTCCTTGAAGAACTCTTGGTATACGTTCTGCATCTCTACAATGAACTTCTCGCCCTTGTCGTTCTCGCAATATACATCGAAGATGGCACGACGGGCATCTGAACGGTCGCCAAGTTGTTCGGAGTTAAGATAAGTGACGTCCTGCACGTTCTGCTCGCCATGAAACATAGCATTCAGGAAGCTTATAAGCAAATCCTTATTAAACTCAGAGCCAAACAAGCGCTTAAAGCCAAAATCTGTATGTGGATTTATGTATTTTTCTATCATAATGCTGCTTTTATTATTCCATCAGCAAATTTACTGCATTTTCGTTAATAAACCAACGTCGGCAGTTGGAAATAATTTATACATGTATCTCAATGCCTTATTTCTGTTAGTAAGCAGATGTAAACTTGATGAATGGCACAACCTTGATGTTGTATCTTCTATTATCGAAATGGAGAGAAAAACTTGATAAGTTATATGGTATTATGAGAAAAAACAATTAATTTTGCAAAGCATACTTTCGCAGAAAGTCCTTAGGGATGATCGGGGAGGGTGCAATTACTTTATGGAAAGAGCGTTTACTTAAAGCTCTTGTTCTTGACGCGTCCTAACTTCGCAACTTACGACCATTCGTCTGAGAACGAGACAGCGGTAGATGCTCACGGTAGGTATATCCATACCCTGCCGCGAATTGTCGTATATATACCAAAGGTATGTCCTTTAGGTATATATACGCCTTTTCGCGCATGGGTAAATTATATGCCATGCGTGGGCTTTCTGCAGTTGTCCGTTTCGACGAATTGAGGCAATGCGAAGGCCTGGACGCGTGGAATGGATAACGGGCAAGTTCCACGCTTTTTTTGTATAGTGACCTTAAACACTATAAATAATCAATGCTATTATGAATAAGATTATCTTAAGTCTGCTGACAGCTTCTAATTTATTAAAGTGTGTTGCTTTGACATTTGCCGTATCTGTACTTGTTGCTTGTTGTGGTGTTGTGAATACTACAGGTTCCAAATTCTTTACAGAAGATGGCATGTGCAACGAAAAGTTAAAGACATTTGTATCTCTGCCCCCGAAAAACGTAAAGTTTTATGTTGAAGTTTCTGGCAGTATGAATGGTTTTTTCCGTTCAAATCTGTCTACCAAATTCAAGAATGACGTTTGGTCGGTGATAACAGATTTTGTTCCGTCTGACGGTAATGTTAATGTCTTTGGTGAACAGAATAAGCCTGCAGTCGCAGTTCCGGTGAACACATTCAGAGAAGGAATGAACAAGGGGACTTTTGTTTCAGCATCTTCTACGGATGTGCCAGATATGATTGCTAGAATGCTTGATGATGTAGATGCTAAGTCATCAGAGGTAGGAGTGTTGATATCAGACATGAAATATGACCCGGTTGGTAATTCGGCACTAAAGGCATTGCTTACACAGTATTCAACTGATATACGTAATATTATGATGCGTCATCGTGATGTTGTTGTTTGTCTCATAGCTGCCACTTCTGAATATATTGATAAGAATGGTAATGAAGCGACTCCAGATTCTCCTTATTATTATCTTGTTGTTGGCAATAGGTCTAATGTTGTCTTTATGCGCAACTTCATTGCCACCTTACTCAATAACAACAAGACTTTCGTTGACGAAATAGAATGGGGGATAGATTATCTTTCGCCTTCAATAACCATAAGCGATGCAGATTATCTGAAAGAGATAGATGCAAACAAGTCGTATGGCGACTTTGATGATGAATGCAACATAGTTCTGAACATTGATATAACCAATTATCCATGGACATTTGAGAACAAGGACTATATAGTTAAGAATCTGTCTATAAAGAGTGAGAATGGAGCAGAGGCTGTTATTGATGCTAAGAAGATTACATACGACATCTCTTTCGACGATGGCAAACAGCTTAAACGCACGGCAATAGCCAAAGTGCCAGTGAAAATCCAGAATATGTATGACGAATCGGATGTTTTTGAAATTACTTTGAAATGTCCTGAAGTACAAGAACCCAATATGCGTTTTATGCGTTATCTCAATTCGCAAGATGTAAATGATGTTACTACAACATTCTCAATGGAAGGATTGTTAGGTGGGTTCTATTCGAGCATGGAGCGTTTTAAAAATGTTCATCCTGTTCATCTTTTAATAAGTACAAAATAAGCAATAAATAAAACTAAGAAACAATGATAAATATACTAACTGTCCTGACTTGGTTTACATCCAAGAAGGCTTATCTTGCCAATTATGCAGACAATGAATCGGCTAAGAAGGCTGCTACGAGATTGTGGAATTCGATAGATGGTGGAGATTGGATTCCTTTTGTCATAATGATAGTATTAACGGTATTATATTGTTGGGGATATTTCTTTCCATACAACAATATACCCGGAAGACATTATCGTCCCAGATATTGGTTCGGATTTGGCCTGTGTAATTTAATTTCTGTGTTTCTGATTACTTTTATTGTATGTTATATGTTTGTTCCAAATCCAGGTTTTGACATTTGGCTTTTGGTGAAAGTTGCATTTGTTAATACACTAATCGCGCTAATATTATATTATATAATTTCAACGATAATAAATAGGAGTGGAAAAAGTAATGCTTATCCTTGGTATATTATAAAAAACAAACGACTATGAAGAAAGTATTTGTCTTTTGCATTGGTGGCACAGGTGAACGTGTTATGAAAAGCATCACGATGCTTATGGCTTCAGGTATGGACACTTGTGGATATACAGTTGTACCTATAATAATAGACCCGCATCTTGATCTTGATGAGAAGAAAAACCTTCAAACCCTGATTGATAACTATATAGCCATACGTGATGCTTCTACTGTTGATGGTAATGGACCAGATGGCTTCTTTGGAACTGATATGGAATGGATTGGGACATTGGACTCGCAAACCAATAATACAAACAAAGAGGCTGGCGAAGATCGTTCATATGCAGAGTTTCTTAATGTCGGAAATCTCAACGCAACAAGCATTAACAATTATTTTATAAAAACTCTTTATTCTACGGAAAATCTTAATAGCAAGTTGTCAGTAGGTTTCCGTGGTAATCCAAATGTTGGTACTGTTGTATTGCAAGAAATGTTAACTGGTGCGTCTTGGTTTGACTTGCTTAAAACCAATTGCGGACCAGACGATCGTGTCTTTATTATAAGTTCTATATTTGGAGGAACAGGTGCTTCTGGCTATCCTTTATTAGAGAGGAAGATACGTTCAACAGTAGATTCTGATATTCTTCGTGATGTATTTATGGGGGCTGTTACTGTATTGCCATATTATGGCCTTACAGATCCGAAGAAAAATAACAGTAAGATAGATTCTGGCAACTTTATGACAAAGGCTAAGGCTGCGCTTACGTATTATGAACATACCGTTAAATCGGATTTGCTTTATTATGTTGGTGAAACAACACTTCAGGACAATCACGAAAACAATGAGCAAACGCAGCCGGATGAAGCCAATTTTATAGAGTTGGTTGCTGCTACAGCATTGTTTGACTTTTTGCAGCGTTCAAAACCCAAAGAACGTCAATACTTGACACGTGCAATAGAAAATGATGTGTCATCTCTTAATCTTGCTACGGCAGGTAAAGGGTATGCTTCATTGGTAAAGTGTTTGGCAGATTTTCGCATATTAAAAATGCTGCTTGATGTACTGCCCAAGGAGAAGTATTTTCCACTTATACAAACAAAAGGATTCAATGAAGATTTTTACAAAGGAGATTTGGCTAAAGTAAATACTTTTGCAAAGAATTTTGAAAAGTGGTATGGTGAGTTGTCATCTAAGAAAAGGGCTTTTGCTCCTATTTCTGAAATGAAACCCTCTAAAATGGCAGATATAATAAAAGAAAGTGTGGAGCTTGAGGCAAAAGACGATTCTTGGTATCTTTTAGAAATGATAAAGAACTCTAAACAAGATTCTGGTAATAAAATGAAGAATTTTCTTGACTATGCATACATAGCTATTGACACATACACAAAGAAAATATTGTAACATTTATGGCAAGTATAGATTTAAATATAATAGACCGTGGTGTACAGGGAACAGAGTGGACTCCACAAAACACGGGGATACAGGCATCGCAATTGGATAAGATAAAGGAATATAAAACAGATAATAGCGGTGCTTTGAATTCCTTACCGACACCATTTGCACGTTTTTTCGTTGTAAAGGAGGCATTTCGCCGTGTCGCGGAAGAAAAGCGCCATCCTAAAGACACTTATGCAGGATTAGCTTATGCTCGACTTGTGTCTGATTGTCTTGATATTTTTGAACTTTTGTTTAATAAAAAGTACCATGAAAATCAATGGCAGGGAAGCATGAAGGTTGTTATAAAAGAATGGAACAAAGAAGAAGAGATGAAAGAACTTCACGATCGTGTTCCTATACTTTATAATGCCCTTAATTCTGTTTATGATGAAGATATCTGTGAACAGAAATTATTTTTTGTTGTACTTGAGAAAGATGGCAAAGAAATATTGCTTGGTACAAGTTCTCCAATGACTGGATTTGTAACACCTCCAGATATGGATAAGGTGGATATAACGAAAAATAATACTTCTACTATAAAAATGAATGGTGAAATATACGATTCTCTTTCAATAAGAAGAAAAGGTAAAGGGGAGTATTTTCGTGACATTGTTTTGTTTGGAGACAGGGATAAGGATTTCAAGAACTATATGTATCAGCTTTTTAGCAGAGATAATATAGAACAAAGATATTCAGTCTTGCGAGATTATATACGTATGTTCTCTATGGATTCAGACATACAAAATAATTATATGATTAAGACAGAAGATGTGCTAACTGAATTTAATACTGCTCTTGTTATAAATGGTTTGAAAATAGGCTATAATGACGAGATAGATATTAATGCATTCTTCTTGCCAACGCTTATTCGTCTACCTTATAAACTTAACATAAATAACTATGAGGGTATAAGATATGAGCGAGATGAAAATGGAAGAGATTATGATTATCTGTTGCCTCTGAAGAGTGAAGCATTGGGCTATTTAGTCAAAGGCTTGGCTACTTGCGTTTGTCAATTGAAGAAATATAGTGTATTGGTGAAGCTTATGTATAATGGCGAAATATTCACCAAAGAATATGATATTGAAAAAGATATACACGACTTCGCAAAGTTAAATCAAAGTATAAACATAGGACTGTTCCCAAATATTTTGTCTCCAATAGAAACGGAGAACAACTATTTTAAACTTGCATTATCTGTGGCTGACAATAATAATGGTGAAGGAGAATGGCATACTTTGAATATTAATGATGTCAATCTTTCTTTTTATAAGAAAGACTCTCATGGTGACTATTTCTGTATTGAAGTAGCGGATGTGGAACGTGCGCAAAACGGCGTAAGGGACGCTGTTATTCGTTCAAGACAGGGAATGGGGGTAAGTTCGTTAAAGTATAGTACTAAGTATTATGAGTTATTCAATACCGATTTTGATGCTATAGAGTTGACAGTTGGTAATGATAGTGGTTTCTTGCTTCCAAAATGGCGTAAGGCAGAGCGTACGAATGATAGCTATAAATATGCTATAGACCTTGGTACGTCAAATACATTCATCTCACGTACAAGAACAGGGGACAATGCTGCTCCGGAAATGTTCTCAATGAGTAATGCAATGGTTTCATATCTTCATGATTACAATGTCAGAAGACAGTATTCTGAAGTGGTGTGTATTGAGGATGCTATGGATAAGCCTATAGGTGATGCAATGAAAACGGAATTTGTTCCGCCTTTCATTGATGGTATGGACTATAAATTCCCGATACGTACAGCAATATGTAAGGCTCGTAATATCGCTGACCAACCAAAACTGTTTGATAACCATAATATCGCTTTCTTCTATGAAAAGATGATGGGGAACGACTTCCAGGAATGTAATACAGACGTTAAGTGGGATGAGAATGAGGATAGTATCAATGTCTTCATACGTGAGCTATTGTTGATAATTAAGTGTGATATATTGCAACATAATGGAATACTAAGTCAGACAAGTATTGTTTGGTTCAGACCTTTGAGTTTTTCGGGAAATACTAAGCGAATATATGAAAGATCCTGGAAACGACTTGCAAAAGAGATATTATTTACAGATAATGTTGTTTGCTATACAGAATCTGAGGCACCTTATTATTATTTTGCAAAGAGAAATATTATAAAGAATACCGATTCGGTTGCTGTTATAGATATAGGTGGTGGTTCTACTGATTATGTTTATTTCTGTGAGAATAAACCTGTGTCTGCATCATCTGTCCATTTTGGCTGTAATGTATTGTGGGGCAATGGTCATAGTGGATTTGGAAATGTACGTGAGAATGGTATATACAATAAGTATATTGATAGCTTGAATTGGAGAACTAATGACGATTTGCGAACACTTGAATCAGAAATGAAGGTAAATAGCCACTGTAGTACAACAGATATTATAAATTTCTGGTTGAGTAATAGTAAATACAATGATATTGTTGATAGGCTGCATGATGATTTCTTGCCGTTGTTTACATATCATTTCACAGCTATAATATATTATGTCGCAACAATGTACAAATACAAGAGATATGCTGCACCACGTTCAATTGTTTTTAGTGGAAATGGAAGTCGATATATTGACAATTTTATCACTGAAGATAATACATTGATAGAACAGGTGATAACAGCTATCTTTTCAAAGGTATATGGAAAGGTTGATCATATTCATGTTGTGATGCCTGATATCCGTAAGGAGAGCACTTGCTATGGGGGATTATATCGTCCTGTAAATGCAGAAGATGTTCCTGCTGTTATTTATCATGGTGTGGATATGGAATATGACAATGTTGGTCAGATGAATGCTGATAGTACACTTCAAAGTAAATTGCTTTTAAAATACAAGGAAATGAATGACTTGTATGGTGATGTACTTGATATCTTGAAGCGTGGATGTGTTATTGATAATTCTGTTGATTTGAATTTGTTTAAGAGTAATGCAATGACAAATTATAAAGAGAATCTTAGTACACATTATCTCACTGATGTAAGTCAGAAATACACAAACGATGATGATGTCTGCAACGATGCTGCATTCTTCATACCTGTAGTTGATAAAATATTCGAAATGACAAAATTAGTATAATATGGATAGTACTTTAAATATGTTATCGCCACAATTTTTAATATCTTTGATTGTCTCTTTTGTGATGGCAGTCGTATTTATATTGTGGCAACAGCGTGTATATAATGAAAATAAACGGGCGATAGCCAGACTTAAACGCTTCTTCTCCAAGAGAGAGACTTACTCTACATGCGAGTCATACGAAAATGACGAGCAAGGAAGTCCTACTTTAAAGTATATTAAAATTAAAGAGGTAGCAGAGAAAGATGCAGAATTAATGTATTTGATAGATGACATAAATGCCTATATTAAGAAAAGTAAAGGCACCGTTGCGTTCTCTATTATCCAAAACAAAACAGAACGACGAATATCGATGTTGTATGAAATAGCAACATCCAAATTGTCGTTTCCTACACATATCGGACTTATGGGTACGTTTGCCGGTGTTTTTATAGGTCTGATAATGTTTCTTGTAGGAACAATGGCTGTTGGTGGAATTACAGATTCATCTATTCAAAGCCTTATTACTGGTGTGTTGGTTTCTATGGCTACAAGTTGTTGTGGTATTTGGTTGTTGATTCTTAGTCATAGATTGGCAAGTGAGGCAACCAACCAAATAGACCATGATAAGAATGATTTTTATGAATGGGTCCAAAATGAACTTATGCCGACTGTAGATGTTAGTATGGTTGAGGCTATTGGCAAACTACATGAGACCATAGATAAGTTTGAACCAACATTTTCAGGTGTGATTTCGCAGTTTAAGGACGCATTTAAGAATGTTACCGGTGCTTTTGGTACGGAGTTTCGCGAGAGTGTACAGGTTGTAGCTTCTGCAGTTAATGCAATGGGGGAAAATATGGATAAAGTCAATAAAAATATTGATCTTCAAAGTAATTTATTGGACACCTTAAAGAGTGATCAACTTGTTCGTGGCATGGAATCTTTTGTCGAAGCTTCAAAACGATTTACTGATATAACTGGGTCTCTTGATCAGTTCGAAAGAGCACGTCGTATAATGCTTGTAGCTGCACAGGAAACTATAAATATTCAGAAAGATTTCAATGAATCACTTCAAATACCAAAGCAAGTAGCGGCGGAAATAAATGTAATTCTAAATAGAATAACAAGATTTGAGGAGAACATTAATGGGCTTGGTGTTAATATAGCTCATACTCAAATGGTTGGAAATCAATTGGTTGAACAAATTAAGGAGAATATTAATGCTATTAAAGCAAAACAAACTGTAGCTGAAAAATATGCAGATACAGCGAATAAGCGTCTTGAAAATTACTTTGAAGAACAGAAAAAAGAAGTAAGTCTAATTATGCAGAAATATAATGAGGCGCTTGAATATTATCTCAATGATTATGAAACCATGCTCAAAGAGCGCAAAATAGAATTGGAGTCCAGAAATAGAGAGTTTGTTGAGGCTATTGACCGGAAATTGTCCATTGAAGACATACGAAGTGATTTTAAGGCATTAAGAGAGATTTCTTTTAAACTTGAAAAGTTGATGAGAAATCCTGTTGATGGGGATAGACTTAATAAAGTACTTGAAGGTATTCGTACAGATCTTAATGTATTAAGTGCAATTCAAGAGGATAGTAAAAAAGGTTTTTGGGGAGGAAGTTCAAGTCATGCTGTGGAACGAGCTAATATCGAAAGAATGAGTGCTCAGAATGAAGCTGCTGAAGCAAATAGGAGAGCGGCCGAGGCTGAATCTAAATTAAGAAGGGCTGAAGAGGAACAACGTCGCATAATAGAAGAAAATAAACGTACCGAACAATCCAAAAAAGAGAGTGATGTACTTCTTGCTCGGATAAAACAAGAAGAGGAGAAGGACAAAAAGGCAATGGAGATAATAAATGAGGTTAGAAATAAATCTTCACATAATAATATCCCTGAAAGAACTTCAGATACTCATAATGATGTTAGAGAAATATCAGAAGAAGGAAGTGCACCTACTACATTTACGACAGATTCGGTTCAAGAAATAGAGAATGTTGAGGAACCAAAGAAAAAGAAATGGTATAAACGCTTATTTAAGAGGTAATAAATGAATTTAGGACGAAAGAATAGAGAATCATTCTGGCCGAGCTATGTCGACATCATGACAACTTTGTTTGCTGTTATGTTGATATTGTTCGCAGTGTCATATGCTCGCTTTAAGCTAAAGGAAGGTCAGCTTGAAATGCTTGTTGATGAATATAAGGATATTATAAATGTGTATTCTACTGTGGATTCAATCGATGAAAGTCAGTATTATGCATATGATAGCTTGTATCTAAAGCATACACTTACAGTTAGTATTGCGTATCAAGAGAAAGAGTATGATATAAGTAACAAATTGTTGTATGATTTAACAGACAAAACTAAAGCAAATGAAAAACGTGATAGTATAGCAATGGCTGGTAAACTAGTTCAAAATACAATCATGCATCTTGAAAATTCGGAAGATATAGGAAAAAATATCAAATTTCTTGTTGTGATAGAAGGACAATCATCAAAGATTCCTTTCAATGATAATGATTGGCAGAACAATGAGACTCTTTCGTTTTTGCGTGCAAAATTCTTGAAGAAATTTTGGACAGATCCTATTGAAAAAGGAGGATGCGGACTATTTCAGCATACAAGTGAAAATGATATAAATAGTAAATGCGAGATAATTGTAGCTGGAAGTGGGGAAGGTGGTGTGCCTCGCTATTATTTTAGGGGTGGTTCAAACCCTATAACTTTGAATCCTGCAGAACAAAAGTATTCTTCAATATTAGATGTAAGTAAAGAGGATTGGCAAGAATGGAAAAGTGTAGAACAGCATAATCAGCGTTTTCTTATTAACATCATACCTATCATTGGAAATATTGATGTGACAAAAGCTAAGTTTAATGGTATACAGCAATAATTGATATGAATGGTTATATTATTTCAGAAGATATATATAAGGATTCTCTGATTCTATCAGAGGATTCTTATAAAATCAGTGATGAAATATTTGAAGAATCTATTTCTTTGAATATGGAATTGTTGAAAAAGGAAGAGCTTAACTCTTATAAGATATCTGGTCGATATTGGATTTGGAGGATAGGAATACTTGCATACAGGAACTCTTGGGGTCGTATGGTTGATAATGGAGAAATGAGTTTGGATGCTCCAGGACTAAAATACTTAAAGACTTATCCGACGTTGGAATTGCTAGAAGAGGCTTATGCTAAAGTACATCCTGATAAGAAAGGAATAACAGTAAATCCCGCTGCATATTATGCTTTTGCCAATTATCTTCGTAAAGGAGATATTATAATAGTGTATAATAGTTCAGAAGGAATCGTAGGATGGGGAATTATAGAAGGTGATTATATGTATCGTCCTACGAGAAAATCAGGATCTCATTACAGAAAAACTAGTTGGTATCGCATGCAAATGCCATTTATTTTTACGAATAGAAAAGCAGGTTTGTACATGATACCAAAAGATGAAACCTTTTTTCTGAAGGAAACATTAATATCAAAAAGCAATACTGATAAAAAATCTCTTCCTTTTGGGTCTGTGAAGAGAAAAGGTAAAAAGAAAAAGGAAATAGATTGCAAGGTAAATACTAATGCAGAGAGAACTGAAAAGAATTCAAAAAGTATTTTGGATAATATGAATTGTGAGTTTGATAAGGGTAAGTTGTTAGGGAATATCATATCTTCCTTATTGGTAAGTTTTTGAAATTCTGTTCTTTGTTTTCCTCAAATCTGCGACCTTTGTGCGTAAGAGAATAGGTCTATATGGCGAGATACTATTTCTTCAATTAAGTTCGAGGCTGCGTGGCTACGGCGAGACGCCATAGCCTCCTATGTTTGCCTTTTCTTCCAATTTCTTTACTTGTAATCTTGTGTTTTTATATGTTTTTCCGATTATGGGCGCGTGCTGTGCACAAATAAAAGGCTTTACGTTAGGTTGTCGAGAACTGGTTCTCGTAAGACCTAATGTAAAGCCTTTTATTTAAATCCGATAGGATTTGCGCCCATAAGCGGACTGTGGAGAAAGGTTTTTGTCAAAGCCCTGCTTAACAATCAGACGGCATCCGCCGTCCGAATTAGGAGTTTTGAATTGGCAGAATGAAACTTGTCTTCCTGTCAAAATTCCTAACTCGGTGCATCGCACTTACAAATTCCTGCTCCTTCCTCTGTTAATCCTGCATCAGCGACGTAATCTGTTTTTCCAGAATGTTCTTTGCCCGGTCGAGGAATGATGGGGTGTGGTGAGGGCGTTGAGGGCTTTCGTGAGACTCATGGATGTCGTCTTGCTTGTCGTCCTCCGGAGCTTCGGTTATGATGTGCAGAGGCGGCATCTCCGTTTTTGTCTCGTTCTCCTTCTTTGCGTCTGATGAGGCTGGCTCCTCATCCTTGAAGGCGTCAGTATTTATCGACCACGACTTCTTCTTGTAGGGTTTATATAGCTTGGCTACGAGGTTGTTGAAGTATTCGTCGCTGCCGATAGCGTCCTTGGGCACCTTCTCCGTCTCGAAGTCATCATCGAAGCCGGTGGCAAGAATCGTTACCTTGGCGTCAGCGTCCAGTGAGTTGTCGTCGCTGATGCCGTTTATCACTTCGATGTTCGGATTGAGGGCGTCCATGAACGAGTCAACCTCCTTCATCTCCTTCACGAGCAACGGATGCTTCTCGCTGGTGTAGATGTTGAAGAGGAGTCGCTTGGCGCGTGAGATGTTGTTGCCGTAGAGTAGGGGAGAGTCCAGGGCGTCGATGATGGCTTTCTCCACACGCAGCTCGCCCGAGGCGCGTCCTATCGCCATTATCGCACCGCCGCCACCGCGCATTGTGGTCTCGATGTCGCGGAAGTCAAGGTTGATGGTGCCGTTGATGGTGATAAGTTCTGAGATGCTCTTCGTGGCGTCGCACAGTATCTGGTCGGCATGCTTGAACGATTCCTTAACGCTCATGTCCGAGTTGGCGTAGATGTCGCAGATGCGTTCATTGTTGATGACGAGCAGCGCGTCCACGTTCTTGCGCATCTCCTCCACACCCTTCAGCGCCTTTATGATTTTCAGACGCTTCTCGAAGAAGAAGGGGATGGTGACCACGCCGATGGTCAGCAGATCCATCGACTTGGCTATGCCTGCGATGAACGGGGCGGCACCGGTTCCGGTTCCGCCTCCCATGCCCGCTGTCACGAACACCATCTTCGTGCCGTCGCTGAGCATCTGCTTTATCTCGTCCGTGTGTTTGCGTGCTTCCTCAAGGCCGACGGACGGATCGCCGCCGGCTCCGAGTTCGCCGAGAGGAATCTTCACGGGCACTTCCGACTTGGCAAGTGCCTGTGTGTCAGTGTTACAGACGGCGAACGTAACATTGACGATACCTTCCTTGTACATGTTGCCGACGGCGTTACATCCGCCGCCGCCTACTCCGACAACCTTAATGATGTTCTTCGACTTGTCTTCCACTTTGTTGGCAAAGTCAACAAGGGGCGTTGCGTCTGTTATTTCATTGTCTGTATCCATTTATGCTTGTGTTTTAGATTTTCTTGTTTTCTTTTTTCTGCTTGAGGTGCATCTCGTACGCTCTTGCAAGTCCGCCTTCGCTCGTCTCTTTATAGAGCGACGGGAGGTCATGGCCTGTCTGCTTCATCACCTTCACCACGCGGTCGAACGATACGGTGTGTGTGCCGTCAGAGAAGGAAGCGTACAGGTTGGCGTCAAGGGCGCGTGTGGCTGCGAAGGCGTTGCGCTCGATACAGGGAATCTGGACGAGACCGCAAACGGGGTCGCAGGTCATGCCGAGGTGGTGTTCCAGTCCCATCTCCGCTGCATACTCAATCTGCGACGGGCTGCCGCCGAACAGCTGGCAGGCTGCGGCGGATGCCATGGCGCAGGCTACGCCCACCTCGCCCTGACAACCTACGTCGGCGCCTGAGATGGAGGCGTTGGTCTTAACGACGTTGCCGAAGATGCCGGCAGTGGCCAAGGCGTGCAGGATGCGGATGTCGCTGAATTTATGTCCCTTTGCCAGGTGATAGAGCACGGCGGGCAGGACGCCGCACGATCCACAGGTGGGCGCTGTCACTATGGTGCCGCCGGACGCATTCTCCTCGCTGACGGAGAGGGCGTAGGCGTATACCAGGGCGCGTGACTGGAGCGACTGCTTGTATCCGCTTGCCTTCACGTAATAGATAGGACCCTTGCGCGGCAGGTTGAGCGGACCGGGGAGTGCTCCCTCATGGTCGATGCCACGCTCCACGCTCTCCTGCATGGCACGCCACACCTCCATAAGATAGTCCCAGATATCCTCTTCCTCACACTCGTTGACGTACTCCCAATATCCTCTGCCGTTCTCTTCGCACCATTTCTGGATGTCGGTGAGGGTGTTCTTCTGATACACATTGCGCAGGTTGTTGAGCCAACGGCTGTTCTCGCCTTCGGAAAGGGCACCGCCACCGACGCTGTAGCATATCCATTCGTTCGTCTTGTTCTTGTCCTTGTCGAACGCCACGAACTTCATGCCGTTGGGATGGAAGGGCAGGAACACGCGGGGCTGCCACTCGATGCGCAACGGAGCAATAGGGCGCAGCACTTCGTCAATGGCAACGTCAGTCATGTGACCTCTGCCCGTGGCTGCAAGGCTGCCGTATAGCGTCACCTCAAAGGCTGCCGCATCTTTGTTGTGCGAAGCGAATGTCTGTGCAGCTTTCTGAGGACCCATCGTATGGCTGCTCGAAGGACCCTTACCTATTCTGTATAGCTCTTTTAATGATTTCATTGTTTGTGTGTAAGAGTTTTAAATAAAACCGAATTAGTATGTTGTTGTTTACAAAGTTAATATAAATAATTGATAGCTGCAAAGCAAAGTCTTGCTTGTTCTGTTCAAATTGAGTTTTTATTAATTTTCAAATGTTAAATATATGTTAAATACAATTTGGGGATATTTAGAAATTCCTGTCTTTACGTTATTGTTTATATAAGGGACTGAGAACTGAAGCCATGGGTTCGGTGATCTCTTATACATATATATAATGTGTAATCAGATTTTAAAGGAGATAATCTTATGAGAAAGTTTGTTTTGATGTTGACGGCTGCGATGTTTATGCTTGCTACGTCGGTGTACGGAACAGAGAAGAGCAAGAAGAAGTTGGACGTAAAACCTTTCAACGTGGTTAACGTCATGGGCTCCATTGAGGTGGTGTATGAGCAGGGCAGTACGTATGAAGTTTGTCTTGTGGGCGATGCTGCCGCTTTCAATCAGATTAAGGTAGGGAGCAACGGCTCTGATCTGAACATATCGAAGACAGGCAATATGATAGGCAATGTGTATGTCGATACTTCAGAGTCGTCGAAGAAGTGTGATGTTATTGTAGAGGTAAAGGCGCCGGACGTGAGTGTGTTTAATATTGCTGGCAGCGGACAGCTTGTTGTTGGCAAGATGAAGTCGACGGCTGTTACGTTCAATCAGGCTGGTTCGGGCAAGATTGCCGTAAGTCAAGTCGTAGCCGACCATGCTAACTTTAACAATGCTGGTTCGGGCAGAATTTTTATCGATGATGTGAAGGCTGATTATGTGGGACTGACGATGAACGGTTCGGGCACAATCACCAGTCGGATTGGCAAGGCTGATAACTTGAATTGTGTGCTTACAGGATCAGGATGTATTTCCGTTTCGGGTAAGGTTGGCAGCTACAAGAATACGGTGATTGGGTCGGGCACTCTGAACGACAGTATGTTGAAGTACGATAAGCTGATTGATTTGGGACGTAATGTGAATGTAGGCAATACTTATAATTCGCGCAGACAGGACTCACCCGACGGCGTTATCAACGCTCGTCCGTAAGGATGTCGCCCCGACGCTAATGCTTGTAAAAATAGAATATAGCTAACGAATATCTACAACCGTGGACCAACTACAGTTTGAACAGATGTCGCCACAGCTGCGCAACATAGCTCAAGGTTATGCCCGTCGCTATCTTGCGTGTGCCGATGATGCGGACGATGCGGCAAGCGACGCGATGCTTAGGCTTTGGGCTGTGCACGACTCTCTCCGCGACACAGCCCATGCCGCTCGTCTTGCCGCCGTCGTCGCCCGCAATGTGGCCATCGATATGTTGCGACGGAGACGCCAGACGAGCATAAGCGGTGATGAGGCGCACACATCCTGGCTGCTGCAGCAGGAGCCTGACGGCGCCACTCCAGAAAGCCAGCTCGAATGGAAGGAGGATGAGCAATGGCTAAGGCTGCGCATCGAACAGTTGCCGCCGAGAGAGATGCAGGTGATGCACCTACGCCAGACAGAACGCCGCACCAATGAGCAGATTGCCGCAATATTGGGTATCAGTAAGGATTCTGTGGCAACTGTGCTGTCATCGGCACGACGAAAATTATTCAAACAGATAAAGGAAAGGAACAAAATATGACAGACCGACAAATCATATCACTTCTGAAGCGTTATATGGAAGGCGCCACCACCGTTGAAGAGGAAACAGCCTTGGCTGAGTTCTTCGGTAGGGCTACTGATGCCGACCGCCCCGACGCCATATCCGCCGACGACTGGAGAACGTATAAGGAGATGTTCGGCATGTTTGCTTCCGAAACGGTTGCTAAAGATCAACAGGAGGAAGCTGCGGCTGATGCTAAGCAGTGCTTCACGCTTCGCAAGGTTGCTCTGTGGGTGGCATCGGCTGCTGCAGTGGCTTCGCTCATGTTCGCGGTTTCGGCATTGCTCCCTGACTATACGCAGTCAGTCAAGCCGTTGGCTCAGCAGACAGGCAGGCTTATTCCGGCAGATTCTATTGCTGACAGCATTTCAGCCGAACAGCCGCAGCGTGTTGTGGCAGACAGTGTGAAGCAGCAGCCTGAGAAACTGCGTATGCGTAAGGCGCTTCGTCCTTACTGGCAGCCAAGACCGCCAAAGGTGTATGTGGCTGATGCCGACAAGGACGCAACTATGCCTGCTGACAGCGCCGATATAGAGAAGGCTGTGCGTCAGGCAGACATTCTGCTGCATGCAATAAATGCAAATCAGTCGGCAGAGATTGGTCAGCTTGAGCTTCAGGCTATGGAGATGTTTGAGGCTGACGAGTATGATGCTGACGAGTCAGAGTCAGAAGACACGGGCAATGGCATTACACAATAATCCACGAAATACATCGAATAAAAACAAAACCCTATAAATATATAATGTATGAGACAGATTTTAATAATGGCAATATTGATGTTGCAGACATTTGCGGCTTCCGCACAGAGTAACATCGAAAAGGTTTTCAGGATTGTGTTGCATGATCCTTCCGTAGAGATTCTCGCAAACACCGACTATAATGTCGTTTGTCTGGATAGCGCTCCAAGCTATTGCAAGTTCACGGAATTCACCATTCCAGTTAAAAAGAAGAAGTTGTTCGCACAAATAGAGAAAGAATTTCTTCTCGAAAAGGCGAATGCCTATGATGTGTTCATAAAGAAGCCGGGCTGCAGTTCTTCGCTCACAGATAACCGTATCTACGTCTATGGAGCCAACAATGAATACAGCGTAGAGCTCGGTGCGCACAAGTCACATATATATTATGGTATGTGCTTTAAGGACGCTGCCGACCCTATGCGCCGCCATGCTTATCTTGCTATCTGGTTTAATGAGAACAACAAGTATCATTGTTATTACTATCATATATATGGCGTGATACCGGCTCGTCTCAACGAGTTGAAGTTGGATGGTAATTCAAAATTCAAATTCGATTCATTGCCGAAGAGTATGACACGGCGCACGCAGACTGTCATAGATGACAATAGGGTGACTACAACCACGTATGATGACGAAGGCAACGTGAGAGTTGTAAAGTCGCATCCATTGTCTGAGGTGACGAATGACGTAAAGACCGATATCGACTTTATGCTCATGTTCGGCAATCTGCGTGTTGCTTTCCTCGACGCCATAAAGGATGCCGATGCAAAGACTCTGCAGACCGGTATAGTGGTGAAGATAGCGCGTCTGTGTAAGGAGCATAACAAACTGCTCACCGATAACGAGAAGAAAACCTGCATATCCAACATCGATGAAATGAAGAATACGTTGAAGAAAGTCAACTCGGACAGCTTCCTGGACGGAGTTCTGCAAGAGGCGAGGATGGCGCTGGAGAAATAGGAAATAAGCAATAAAACCTTCATTTTGGTGCTTTATACCCTTAAAAAATGCCCTCTTGCTTGATTTTAGTCAATTTAAAGCCTAAAAGTATATACTTTTGCAAACTTTTTTGTCGAAAGTCTTGCGGGTTTAAGATTTTTGCTATACCTTTGCAAACGCTTTCGAGAAACAACGAGACCTCAAGCAAAACGAGTTACGATTGGATGAAGAAAGCGTGAAGAAAGAGTTCTTTGAAAAGATTTACATAAACAGACAAGTAGTACAAGAAGCAAGAATTCAGAGCAATCTGATTCTTGGGTAATTTACGAACCGTTTAATTCATCAACTTTAAGTTGAAGGTTAATAAACTTGAATAAACGAGGCATTCTGAAACAGATACAAACAACGCTTACTTCGGTAAGGGTTGGTAAAAGATATTTTACAATGTAGAGTTTGAT